>JACLAB010004747.1_pt1 | contig 31989 bp, 32 predicted proteins | sample 8027921 | NCBI WGS metagenome assembly JACLAB01 (sample SAMN15725117, study PRJNA655200) | protist metagenome | isolation source: fluorescence activated cell sorting (FACS) single amplified genomes of... | place: USA: West Boothbay Harbor, Gulf of Maine | collected 2000-07-19 | reverse complement strand
ATAAAAAATAAAAGACTATAGATAGTATTACAAAGATAATAACAAAAATAATTAATTTCTTTTTTTTCACATTTTTAACTTAGGTTTAATACCAAGTATACCTAAGCCTTTAGAGACAATTTCTTGATAGCGTGTTAGAAGCTCAAAGAATTCTGATGAAATATTATTATCTTGATCTAGAAACCTCATACTTGGATTATCTTTAGATGAAGACCAAAATGTATGAAAAAAGGAAGCTAAGCTCTCTAAGTAATGGGCAATTAAATGTACTTCGTTTTTATTATAAGCATTTAAAACGACGTAATCCCAATCATATAGTCGTTTATATAGATTTTTTAACTCTTTAGAAAAATCAACATTGCTGGTAATTATATTTTTTTTTCGATCTAAAACAGATTGAGATCTGGCATAGGAATATTGAATATAGTAAATTGGGTTTTCTTTATTCTCTTTTTTAATTAAATCTATATCAAGATCCATGTGCGTATCATTTTTCCTATAACACATGAAATATCGAAAGTTATCGATACCAATTTCTTCAATCAATAAGTTTAATTCAAATATATTTCCTTCTCTTTTAGATAGCTTTTGAATTTGTCCATTTCTTTTTAAATTTACAATTTGACAAAAAACGACTGAGAAATCTAACGATGGGTATAAAGATATCAAAGCAGATTTTAATCGCTTTAAATAGCCCAAATGATCTGCACCCCAAATATTAATAAGTTTATCAAAGCCTCTTTTATGCTTATCTACGTGATAGGCTATATCATTGGCAAAATATGTTGGTGTTTTATCATTTTTGGTTAAGGCTCTATCTTCATCATCGCCAAAATTAGTAGACTTAAAAATAGTAATTTCATTATCTTTAAGGGTGCCCTTGAAGTCTTTTGGCATTTGTAATTGGCCTTTATAAATAAGGTTTTGCTTATTCAAGCTAGCAATAATCTCATCAAGATAATTTCCTTTCATAATATCCGTTTCATATGAAATTGTATTAAAATGAATCCCAGATTTTTTTAAAATTTCTATAGAGTCATTAACTAAATTTTCTATGGCATAATTAACAATGATTAATTCTTCATCTACAGAAAAGTCTTTCTTGTTAAACAATTTATAAAATTTTTGATAACAAACTTCTGCTATACCCTCAATATAATCACCTTTATAAAATTGCTTATATTTTAGCTCTAAATTATTTTTTTCAGATATAGAAAATAAAATTGAAGACAAAAATTCTTTAATTTGATTACCAGTATTATTTACATAATATTCACGATTAACCTTATTGCCAAAATATTCATATAAATTTGACAATACATCACCTACTATAGCCCCTCTACCATGTGCTAAATGTAGAGGTCCAGTAGGATTAGCTGAAACAAATTCGATATTGATTTTTTCAGCATTTTTAGAAGATGTTTCTCTATCTATTAATAGCTTTTTAAAACTATCGTTGGTTATAAAAATATTTAAAAAACCAGGACCTGCTATTTCAATTTTATCTACAAAATCTAAAGAAAAATGTTGAATGATATTTTCTGCAATTTCAGTTGGTTTTGCTTTTAGTATTTTTGATAATTTCAAGCATATGTTTGAAGTGAAGTCTCCTTTTTGATCAAATAAAGTTGAAACCTCTATGTCATTAATATTGATATCGATATGATCATAACACTTGTCTAATGATGATAATAATTCAGTTTTAATGTTTTGAAGCATAATTCTTATAAAAATTTATGGCATACTGGTCTGTCATCCCACAAACATAATCAACTATAGTTTGTTTTTTTGATTGTTCATCAGTAATTTTTCTTTTCCAGCTAGATGGTAATTCTGAAATATTTTCTTTTAAAAAGTTAATTATAAAAACTAAAATTTTCTCAGCATGTGTTCTACTATTGTAGACAAAGTCAGAGGTGTAAAAATGTTCATATAAATAACTTTTCATAAGGGCTACCTGTTCAGAAATATTAGTGCTAAAACCGACAAAAAATTCAGATGCATTAATAATATCAACATGTTTTTCAATATTAGGGTTATTTAATTTAAGTTCTGTTTCTTTAATGAGATTTAAAACTAAATAATTTATAACTTGTCTTGTAAAATAATTACGAGCAACTTTGTGATTCAAAGAAAAAAGATAATCAAAATCAATAAAATCAAATAAAGTACTATATTTAGATAATATTTTTAAATTTAGTATTTCTGATCGAATCCCATCATCAAAATCATGAGCGATATAAGCTATATCATCGGATATGGATGCAATCTGAGCCTCTAAAGATGGATTTTTATTTAAATCAAAATAAAAATCTTTTGATAATCCATACTCATGAATAGGATCTTGTATTGGTCCATTGTGTTTAATTAATCCGTCCAAAGTTTCCCATGAAAGGTTTAGACCATCGTAGCTAACATATTTTTTTTCTAATAAAGTTACTTGTCTAAAAGATTGGATATTATGATTAAAATTATGGTCCAATTCTTGAGTGATTATATCCTCCCCAACATGACCAAAAGGACTATGGCCCAAATCGTGACAAAGAGATATGCACTCAGCTAAATCTTCATTTAATTGAAATTTACGACTGACTGATCGAGCTATTTGGGAAACTTCTAATGTATGGGTTAAGCGATTTCGATAATAATCCCCCTTTTCAAACATAAAAACTTGTGTCTTATCTTTGAGTTTTCTAAAAGCTGTAGAATGATAAATTCGGTCTCTGTCTCTCTCATAGGGCAGTCGATGATCTGGGGTCACATCGTATAGTCTTCCTTTTGAATTTTCATTTAAAGCTGATAGATTACTAAACATATGGGAAATATTAATATAACAGATAAGGCAATAAGTAAAATTCAAGAAGTTTTATCGTCCCAAAAAATGAAATATTTTAGAATTAAAGTTAAAGGTGGGGGTTGCTCTGGCTTCCAATATATATTCAAAAGCGATAATGAGTTAAATCAAGAAAAAGATGAAATTTTTGATTTTAATGATTTAAAAGTTCTTATCGATAAGAATTCCATGGAGTTTATTGATCAATCTGAACTCGACTACAAAGAAGAAATGATAGGTTCTAGTTTTAGCATAACTAATCCTAAAGCAAAAAATTCTTGTGGTTGTGGAAGTTCATTTAGCGTCTAAATTGAAAATAATTAGTTGGAATGTTAACTCTCTGCGTGCAAGAGAACCCCTAGTTCAAAATCTCATTCAAGAGGAAAAACCAGATATAATTTGCCTCCAAGAACTAAAAATAGATGATAAAATCTATGTATCTGATTTCTTTAAACCCTATTCTTATAATACAATTAGCCAAAACCAAAAAAGCTACAATGGTGTCTCAATTTCTTATCAAGAAGAAATGTCAATAAAAGACATCTCCTTTTCAGAGTTAAACAAACTTCAAGCTAGAAATAATGTATTACTTCTTGAAAAACAAGGGATAGCGTTAGTAAATAATTATTTTCCAAATGGAAATCCAATCGATACGGAAAAATTTTCTTATAAAATAGATTGGATGGATCTTTTGTATGCTCAAATAAAGCAATTAAAGAAAAATTATGAAGTTATTATAACTGGAGATTTTAACGTAATTCCTAGCGATGAGGATGCTCATGATATAAAGAAGTATCGAAAAGATGCTTTAGCACAACCGGAAACTAGAAAAGAGTTTTATAAATATCTCAATCTCGACTTATTGGATGTCTTTGAAAGTGAGCCAAAAAAAAACAGTTATACTTTTTTTGACTATAAGACTTATAAATTTGGTAAAGAAGAAGGTATACGGATAGATTTCTTTTTAATTTCTCCTTTTTTAAAAAATAAAATAATGAAAGTAAAAGTCCTTAAAGAATATCGTGATATGGAACGACCCTCTGATCACTGTCCTATATTGATGGATTTAAATATCTGAGTAGACTCTTTTTTCTTTTTTTCCACCTGGGTGAGTAACTGCCCCTAAATGAGCTGGCCCAACAGTTTGAGCATACTTCCAAAGTGTACCAGAGTGGAAATGAAGCTCTTTAGGCTCCCATTTTGATTTTCTTTGTTCTAAAATTTCAGGTGAAACATTTAAATCTAGTCTATTATTCTCTGCATCTATTTCAATTTCATCACCATCTTCAATCAAAGCAATTGGTCCACAGTCATAGGCTTCAGGTCCGACATGTCCAATACAGAAACCTCTGGTCCCTCCCGAAAAACGACCATCAGTTATTAAAGCAACTTCTTCACCCATTCCTTGACCATAAATAGCACTCGTTGTAGAAAGCATCTCTCTCATACCTGGACCACCCTTGGGTCCCTCGTATCTGATTACGACAACATTTCCAGGCTTAATCTTACCTTCTAAAACAGCAGATAATGCTTCTTCTTCACGATCAAAACAAATAGCGTTACCTTTAAATTGCAATTTCTGAAGACCGGCAATTTTTACTATGGCACCATCAGGTGCAAGAGTGCCTTTTAACCCAACAACACCTCCAGAGTGACTTATAGGATTGGATATTGGATAGATAACGTCTTGATTTTTTGGTAACTCAACGTCTTTGACATTTTCCGCTAAAGTTTTGCCAGTGACAGTAATACATGAACCATCAATTAAACCTCCATCAATTAAAGTTTTAATTAAAACAGGAACGCCACCAACTTCATAAAGATCTTTTGCAACATATTTACCACCAGGAGCGAGGTTACCTATGTAAGGAGTGGATTGAAATATTTTAGTTACATCTTCAAGATTAAAATCGATACCGGCCTCATGAGCAATGGCGGGCAAATGAAGACCCGCATTTGTTGAACCGCCAGAAGCAGATACAACTATTGCAGCATTAATTAAAGATTGTTTTGTTACAATATCTCTTGGTTTTAAATTTTTCTCAATTAAATCCATTACAACTCTTCCACTCTCATAAGCGTATTGGTCCCTACTCTCAAAAGGAGCAGGTGTCATAGCAGAGCCAGGTAGAGCTAAGCCTATCGTTTCAGAAACGCAAGCCATTGTATTGGCAGTAAATTGACCACCGCAAGAACCTGCGGAAGGACAAGCAACACACTCCAATTCATGTAACTCTTCATCTGTCATATTTCCACTAGAGTGCTTACCCACAGCTTCAAATACATCTACTATAGTGACGTCTTTTCCTTTGTGAACACCCGGAAGAATTGAACCACCATACATAAAGACAGAGGGAACATTTAGACGAACCATAGCCATCATCATACCTGGGAGAGATTTGTCACAACCAGCTAATCCAACAAGAGCATCATAGCAATGGCCCCTAACCGCTAACTCAACAGAGTCAGCGATAATTTCTCGACTAGTCAATGAGGATTTCATTCCCTCATGACCCATGGCGATACCATCAGTAACTGTAATTGTTGTAAATTCTCTTGGTGTGCCATTTGCATCTTTAACACCTTTTTTTGCAGCTTGAGCCTGTCTTGACAAAGATATATTACATGGGGCCGCTTCATTCCACGTAGTAGCCACACCTACAAAAGGCTGTTTGATGTCTTTTTCAGTTAAACCCATCGCATAATAAAAAGCGCGATGAGGCGCAGAATTAGGGCCTACTGAAACATGACGACTGGGTAAGTTTTTTTTATCAACCATTAGAGATTCAACAATATACTATCTATTTTGGATAATTCCAGACTAATAGACTGCTGTCTTTTAGTATTTTGGTCGATAAGATCTTTAGGGGCTCTTTGAGTAAAATTAGTGTTAGATAAATTTTTATCAATAATAGTTTTTTCTTTTTGAAGATTTCTTTGGTTTTCCATTAATTTATTTTTAATCTTATCTTTATCAATTTGGTTAGTTTCTATTATAAAATCATATTTTTTAAAGGGAAGATTAAGGCCGGCTTGAAGAGGCTTAGAAGATAACTTCTTACGAGTTAAAAATTCTAAAACACTTTGATTCTTTTCAAATAAACTTTGAAGCTGTTTATTTTCAGAAAAAATTAAAACATGATCATCTTTTTTGATTTCAAAAAGTTTTTCTATAGATCTATATTCTTCAATAAATTCAATGAAGTCCTTTGTTTGATTAATTAATGATTCATTGACAGCGATATCAGTGTAATTCCACTGATGAGTCATCAAAATAGAATTATTATTCTTTGACCATAACTTCTCCGTAATAAATGGAATTATAGGATGTAACAATTGTAACAAAGAATTAAATATTAAATGGAAAGTATAAATAGTTTCTTGTCGATAATCATCAGAGTCTAATAAGTTTTTTGATAACTCGATATACCAGTCACAAAAAGTATGCCAAGTGAAATGATAAAGTTGATTTGCCACTTCATGAAAATAATAATTTTGATAATTTTCTTTGATTGATCGATATAAAATTTGAAATTCATGAATGATCCAGTGATTAAACATGTGTTTTGGCTCTGTGATATCAATATTTTCAAGTGGATAAATTGATTTAAATTCTGCAAATTTATAAGCGTTTGTAATTTTTGTTACAAAATTTCTGTACCCTGCAATTCTCTGTTCGCTCAATCGAACATCTCTACCTGGTGTATTAAGAGAGGTTAACGTAAAGCGGAGGGTATCTGCGCCATACTTATCAATAATTTCAAGTGGATCAATGACATTACCTTTTGATTTTGACATTTTTTGACCCTTTTCATCTCTAACAAGTGCATGGACATAGACTGTATGAAAAGGAGTTTTTTCCATAAATTTATTACCCATCATCATCATTCTTGCCACCCAGAAAAAAATTATATCAAATCCAGTTACGAGAACTGAATTTGGATAAAAATGATCAAGAGACTTTTCTGTATCAGGCCATCCAAGGGTGCTGAACGGCCATAGGGCTGATGAAAACCAGGTATCTAATACATCTTTATCTCTTTTTAAAATAATTTTATCAGCTTTATAGTAGTCAATTGCTAATTGTTTAGCTTCTTCTTCTGTCTCCGCACAAAATTCCTTTCCATCAGGTCCGTACCAAACAGGTATCTGATGCCCCCACCAAATCTGTCGAGAAATACACCAAGGACGAATATTTTCCATCCATTGAAAATATGTCTTTTCCCAATTAGAGGGGAAAAATTTTGTTTCTCCATCTCTTACAACTTGCATTGCCTGTTTGGCCAATTCTTCAGCATTACAAAACCATTGATTGGTAAGGTATGGTTCAACAATTGTGTTAGAACGATCCCCATATGGAATGGTCGTTTTATAATCTTCAATTTTTTCGATAAAACCTGATGCCTTTAAATTTTTAACAATTAGCTTTCTTGCTTCAAATCTATCTAGGCCCGCGTATTCTTCAGGACAGTTGTTGTTTAGAGTACCATCATCATTTAAAATGTTTAAAAGTTCTAAATTGTGTCTTTTTCCAACTTCAAAATCATTAAAGTCATGAGCAGGGGTTATTTTAACAGCTCCACTTCCCATCTCAGGATCAGAGTATTCATCAAAAATGAGAGGAATATCTTTATTGGTTAAAGGTATCTTAAATGTAGTATCTTTGAATGACTGATATCGTTCATCTAAAGGATTAACGGCAATTGCTGTATCACCAAAGATGGTTTCTGGTCGAACCGTGGCAACTGTTATAGTCTGTCCATTAGAGGATGAATATTTAATATAATAAATTTGTGTACTAACATCAGTTGACACAACTTCTAAATCAGAAATGGCCGTTTTAAACTTAGTATCCCAATTAACTAAAGTTTGACCCTTATAGATTAAGCCCTCATTGTATAATGATACAAATACTTTTCTTACAGCAGCAGAAAGACCATCATCCATAGTAAATCTTTCACGAGACCAGTCACATGAACTACCCAGACGTTTTAATTGATTAATGATAGTTGAACCAGAGTACTCTTTCCACTCCCAGACTTTTTCAATAAATTCCTCTCTCGTTAAATTCTTGCGATAAATATTTTTCTCCTCAAGATTTCTTTCCACTACCATTTGCGTAGCAATACCTGCATGATCCGTACCCGGTTGCCATAGTGTATTAAAACCGTTCATTCTATGATAGCGCACTAAAATATCCTGAATTGTATTATTCAAAGCATGGCCCATATGCAGAGAACCTGTTACGTTAGGGGGTGGAATACAAATAGAAAAATTTTTATCGAAATTGTATGAAGGTTTAAAGCAACCTTGATCTATCCATTCTTGATAAATCTCAGTTTCGTATTTTTTTTTATCTTGGAGGTCATCCATAAATCAAAAAATAAATGGTTCTTTTTTTTGATATTTAAAAATGAATGAAGAAGAAGCTTCATCAATTATAAAACGGTTACAATTACCATTTACTTTTTGGTATTTGATAATCTTGTGTTTAAATTCAGCATTATCAACAATGCATACAATTTGAGCATTATCGTCTGCCTTGTTAATTATCTGAAATGGCTCTGCATCTAGGGATCCATTGATTAATATTTTTTGATATTTTTTGATATTTGGACTTTTGTTCATAAAAAAAGATTCAATATCTGTTTTTAATAATTTTGCCGAAAATAAACCGAGGTTCATACTAGAATTAAAACTTTCAATCATTTTTTTTGATGTCTCAATGCAGTCTATATTTTGTGAAAAATGATTTAATATTGAAGTGGTTGTTCCAAACCCTGATCCAATTTCTAGTATAGCGTCGTCATAAGTCAAATTTAATGCTTGAACTAGATGAAAAGAAGTTAAAGGAGGCAAGACAAACCTACCATCGTCTAAATGAATTATCCTATCTGAATACGAAAGATGTTTATAATTATCTGGATAGAGATCCTCTCTTGGAAATAATTCAATTTTTTCAATTAAAGAGGCATTGCTAATCCTATTAGCCCTAAGTTGGTTTAATACCATATTGTTTCTTGCATCTTCAAAATTCATAGTAATGAGAAATTTATAGCAAAAAATAAAGACTTTCATAGATCATTATCGCCTCAGATTTAAAGCTATTTACAATGTTATTATAGATCGATCATGATTTAGTCTTTAATTTTTTTTTAATATACTGATGAAAATTTTTGATTATATATTCTTCAGGCATTAGGACACCGCAGTGTTTTTCTAAATTATAAACACCTCGTTGATTCACCTCAGATATCTTTGCATCTTGATTCATCACTAATATGCCAAAATCGATTACATTATTAACATTATATTGAGGGTCAGAAAGAGTTGATCTGGGAAATAGCCATTCAGCAGTTAATTCTACCTCCTCTGGACTTATGGGAATAAGTCTTACTATTCGGATGTGGTCACCATATATTCCAAGGAACATAGTTGGCCAAGTAGAGATGTACACTTGCCCTCTGGATTGCAACTCCGCTCGAACTTCATCTAAAGTATGACCTTGAGAGCTCCCGTCTAGAGACCAAGTTTGGGCACCCTTTTTTAAACCGCCGTGATATTTTGGGTGCGAATAAGTTTTTTTTAAAATATTCCACTCAGGATGATCTTGAATATCTACCAATCTTCTTTGATAAAGAGGAACTAATTTTGATAATTCAGGGTGAATATTTGGGCAATGCAAACACTCACTATAATTTTCCCAATATATTTTCCAATTACAGAGGACATTTTTTTTCCATACATGGCCTACTGAATAATTTTCAAGATCTATTTTATCAATAGCACTGTCATAATACTGAAATATAGACTTAACGTTAAATTTTTTATTTGATTTTAAATTGACAAAGATAAGGCCCTTCCAAATAAAAAAATTAATTTTTTTTAAGGCGTATTTTTTTTTATCAAATTTATCTAGAATTAGAGATGTGGTATTTAATAAAGAGCCACTTTTGATATCATAAGACCACTGGTGATAAGGGCATATAATGACAGGGGCTTTTATACTTCCCTCTTGATCATTAAATATTTGAGAGCCTCGATGCAAACAAGTATTATAAAAAATTGATATTTCTTCTAACTTATTTTTAATTACAACAATATTCTTATTATTAATATTAAGTGTTCTGTATTGGTTTTTATTGATTGAATTAATATGGCATACATATATCCACTCACTTTTAAAAATTTTATCATTTTCTTGTTTGAAGATTTTATGATCATAATACCAATTGAAAGGAAGAGAACTTGTTGTTGTTTTTAGTGAATTTGATTTCATAGTTTATTTTATTAAATATGTGTTAAGTTAAATTATGATCATTTTTATTTCTAAATTCCTACATCTTTTTTCACTACTTTTGGCTGGCGGTGGGGTTATTGGAGCTGCTGTTATTCAGTCAATATATAAAAAAGAAGGAAAGATACCAGAACCCCATCTTGCAAAGGGTTTTAGAATTCTGGCTTTTTTATCATTAATTGCCATTATCACAATGTGGGCTACTGGGATAATTCAAACATTAATTATTTATGGAAGTTTCAGCTTAGGGTGGTCTTTTCATTTAAAGCTTTTTGGGGCAACTCTTATTTTGATTGCTAGTTTGATAATCAATATTCATTTAAAGACCTCAGCTCTCAATCAAGCACCACCCAATCAAAAAACTATGAGATATTCTGCCTCTGCAGCCAGACTGGGATTTATTCTTGCCCTTAGCGGAGCAATTTGGACATTTGCGTAATATTTTAATTTTTTTTAAAATATGTTAACCTGATAATATGCAAGTTGATCTTGATAGATGGCACCACTGCGCAGTAGATAAACAAGAATTTGTAAAATTATTAAAAAAATCTGATTACCAGGGATTTAAGCATATGTTTATTTTCTTTGGCTCCCTTTTTATTTTTGGTTATTTTGCATACATCACATGGGGCACTTGGTGGTCTCTTCTTTTCTTTTTAATTTATGCCAACATTTGGAATTGTGCGGATCCCATATGGCATGAAACTGGGCATAAAACAGCCTTTAAAACTAATTATTGGAATAATTTTTTTTATCAAATCGGCAGTTATATGAATGGATTTGAGCCAGTACGATGGAGATGGTCACACTTTAGACACCACGGTTATACTTATTTTGACGACCCTCTTGATTTTGAAATTGCAATTAGGAAACCAGCGGATGTATTTTATTTTTTTAGTTTATTTATTCCTTTTTTTGATTTCATTAACTTCAAAAAAACTTCTCAATACGAAACCATTCTTCATGCTATGGGAAACAAAACAGAAGTAATGAAACAAGTCATACCGGAAAAAGAACACCAAAAATGTATTAACTCTTCAAGAATTCACGTTGGTATATGGCTACTTGTGATTATTATATCGATAATTATTCAATCTTGGTTGCCAGTTCTTTATTTTGTATTGCCTAACTATTATGGAATTACACTAAAAAGACTTTTTGGATTAACTCAACATACGGGGCTAAAAGATAATATTAAAGATCACCGTTATAGTACTCGCACTATGCACTTAAATCCTATTTTTAGTTTTTTATACTGGCAGATGGAATATCATATTGAACATCACATGTTCCCTACTGTCCCTTCACATAATCTACCTAAACTTCATGAATTAATTAAAGATCAGATGCCCCCTGCTAAAAAAGGGTTATTGAGTGCTTACTCAGAAATTATTCCTACCATTCTCAAACAAGCAAAAGATCCTAGTTATGAGTTGAAAGTAGCGGTACCCCAATAAAACCTTGTCTAGTAGAATTACTATTTATGACTTATGGAGTCAAAAAGGTAAAAAAAAATGGGCTCAAACTCATATAGATACAGCTAAGGAGGCAGAAGCTGCATTCAAATCAGGAATTGAAATAATTTCTTGTGAACCCGATCATCATTTTTCTGAAGTAAGGAAAGTAGCTCCAGGTGCTTTTCTCTCAGTGGGATTAAAACATGGGACGGTTAGTTCTAAACAAGAGGCTATAAAAAAAGGATTTGATATTTTGGCAATGGGCGGAGATGCAGTTTATTGTTCTCATTCTATCAACTGGATAGAAGCAATGGCTAAAGAAGGTATTCCTGTAACTGCGCATGTAGGCCTAGTTCCTAATCGTTCTACCTGGACTAACTATCGAGCCATTGGAAAAACAGCAGAAGAAGCTTTAAAGGTTTATCAAGATGTAAAAGACTTAGAAAATGCAGGTGCCGCCTGTGTAGAGGTTGAAGTTGTCCCCATTGAATTAGCAGATTACATTACAAGAAATACCAAAATGATCACAATGGGCATGGGGTGTGGTAATGTTTGCGATACACAGTATTTATTTTGTAATGATATTTTAGGGATCAATGAAGGTCATTACCCAAGACATGCAAAAAAATACGTTGATTTGCAAAAAGAAGAAAAGAAAATTCAAAATCTTCGAGAAAAAGGCTTTCAAATGTTTATTGAGGATGTAAACAATGGGACATATCCAGAGGAAAAACACCAAATCAAAATGGACTCAAAAGAATTTGAAGCTTTTCAAAATAAAATTAAATAGCATTTAAATATAAATCAATATCAAGCTCTGAGACAGTGCTTGCAACCTTTTGATACTCCATCTCTTTAATAGCAATAAAGGCTCTATGCAGTTCAAGACCTAATATCTCTTTTAGAAAATTTGATTTTTTTGCAGCTAAAATAGCAGAACTCCAGTCATGCGGCATATCTTTTTTGGAATGTGATTTCTTTTGTTCATAGGCATTACCTTTTGTTTGATTAGGAGCTTTAATCTTATTTTTCATCCCATATCTCATGGCTGAAATTACTGTTAAAGCAACTAGATAAGGATTTGCATCAACACCAGATACACGGTGCTCTATTCTTCTATTCTTGCTATCACTGGAAGGAATTCGAAAGGCAACAGATCTATTATCCATCCCCCAGTTAGGAGTCACAGGAGCATAGGAACCAAGCACCAGTCTTCTCCAACTATTAGCATTAGGCGCAAATATCAACATACTTTCTCCCATGGTTTTAGTTAAACCACCGAGAGCATAAAGGAGATTTGGATTTATATTTTTTTTTGATGTTTCAGCAAAAAGGTTTGTCCCTTTTTTATCATACATTGACACATGAAAATGCATTCCCGATCCAGAAAAATTTTCCATCGGCTTAGCCATAAAACATGCAGTAACACCGTGAAGGCGAGCTAGAGATCTTATAATTCTTTTAAGCCTAAGGATGTCATCAGCCGCTTTAAGTAAATCACTTTGATGTTTTAGAGTTAATTCATATTGGCCAGGGGCATACTCAGAAATGATCGTCTCAGCCTCAATGCCTGCAATATTAGTTGCATCATAAATGTCGTTTATTAATGGGAGCATTCCATGAAGATTGTCTACAGAATACACATCTGTTTTTCGATAGGATCTTTTTTTTCCAATAATTGATTTCGCCGGTTGAAGTTTACCGTACTGATCTAATTCGTTGGCTACTAAAAAAAACTCTAGCTCAAAAGTACCACATAATTTAATACCATCTTTTTTAAAAGAATTAATCTTATCTTCTAAGACATTTCTTGGATCGATATTCAATTTATTACCATCGATATCAGACATAGTCATGAAAAGCTCCCCTCTCGAGGGTTTACTTTTATGAATTTGTTTTAAAGATTTGGAAATAGGCCAAGCTTTAATATCTCCATCTCCTTGTTCTAAGATTAGCCCCGTACCAGGAACGTCTTCACCAGTAATATCCATTCCAAGCAAAGATAATGGAAATTGCCTTCCAGACTCATACAGTTTTAATAATTCATTTCGTCTTATTATCTTACCTCTGCCTATAGCATTACAATCATGCATAATAATATCAAAAGACTTGATTTCTGGATGCTTCTTTAAAAACCTTTTAGGTTCATTGAGTGATATTGTTTTTTTCTTTAAGGTAGTCATGGGAATTATTTTAGATGATTATTATAGATATTTTAGAGCTTATATAGTAATAATTCTAACTCTGGCCCGCTGGCAGATTGGTTATGCAGAGGACTGCAAATCCTTGTAGCTCGGTTCGATTCCGGGGTGGGCCTCCATTATCACATTAAATAATTAATAAATATAAGCTTATTAAAATCATCAGCATTGATATTCCAAAGCAAAATTTAAAAGCTTTGTTAAAAAGTTCATATTCTTTTTTTTCTTTATACTTTTTTTTGGCTATATATAAGGCAGCAGTTAAAATTGATAAAAACCAAAAAGAATTAACTGCTAATTCAGCATCCATTTCTAAAATTTCTTTCATGGTTTAAAATTATAAAAATTATCATTAATGAGGGGTGCATAGATTATGATAGAGAGAAGATATTTTTAAAACATAATTTTCTAGTTCTTTCATTTCAAGAAATCTTTCTTCTTCGACTAATTGACCACTTATAAGCTCATTATAAAGAATTTCTAAATCATCATCATTATTTCCCATAAGAATGACAAGATCTTGACAAAGTTTATCACTGCCAACGATTTGAATAGCATACGTATTAAATGTAATAAAGAATATGGATAGTAAACTTATGAAATATTTCATCATTTAACTTTATACAACCTTATGAGCATATAAAGATAAAGTTTTATGAAATATGCTTAAAAGCTTTTTATAATTAGGAACAATTTGATACTCATGTGAATAGTATTTAGAGTCAGCTAAGCTATCATATTGAATCACTTTTAAGTCTTTTTTGGTAAATAAGTTAAATACTTTAGGGTTACCCATTTGCAATACAGGGTTACATGTATATTTAGACATGGCTATTTCATAAGACTTATTATCACTTAAAATATAATCTAAATATTTTTCTGCATTAGTATCTTTTTTATTAAGTACTGAAGTAATTTCAGTAAAAATTAAACCTTGCTTTAAGTTATTTACTTTATTCTTTGGAATGACACTTACGATATTATTATGCCCTTCTCGTCTAGCTACAGAACACGTATAAGTGCCTCCAGTTAAATAAAAACTAATTTTCTTATTTGAAAGTAATTTATTAAGAATTATATAATCACTTGAAATTACAGAGGCGTTTTCAAACCACATTTGACAATTACTCTTAAACTTCGATATCTTTTTTTCATTTAACGCCTTAAAAGGATTAATGCCAGTAGATAATGCCATTTGCATAATATTAAAATCTTCAAAAAGCAAAATTCCAAATTTATTTCTATTTTCTTGGACTAAATTATAACCTTCTAGTTCTGCAGTATCTTTTTTAACAATATTTGAATTAATAACAAAATTAAGATTTCCAAAACGTTGCCCTAGGCCGATAACTTTTTTTTTATCATGAGATAGTGTCCATTTTGATAAATATTTAAAATCTTTTAAAAAATAGGAACTGTGATTGTGATATTTTTTATAATCTAGCGCTTTAATAACTTTTTTTTTCCAAAGAAAGTCTCTAATAAAAGCATTATTGATATTAATAATGTCACATTTTACTTCTTGCTTATTTATCTGATTTGCTATTTGAAAATCAGAAATAAAATTACTTGAATTTATTTTGTGGGGAAAGTCTTTTAAAAATTTTTTTTGATTATAGCCCTCCCAACAAAAAATATTCATTTTAAATACTAAAAATTAAACCAACCAAGTACATAAGCTGCTACACCAACTAATCCAATAGTCACAAGAAACATTATAACAAAAATCTTATCCAATTTATCGTATTGAGCAATTTGACTATTGTTTAAATTTTCATTTTCATCATAAATTTTATTTCTTTTGACATAAACAAAAATTGTAGTTGTTAACGATATACAAAAGAGAATGAACGCCCACATAAACTACCCCCTGCCCTGATTATTTTTTCTTTTTATAAAATATTAAACCAATAACGATGATAGAAATACCTAAAAACATTAAAAGCTCACCTGCATTCCAAAACCAAATAAGAAACTCCATTAGTCTTGTTTATCAGCATCAAAAACATCATCAATAGGTACTTGTAATCCATTAACCAATTGATTTGTTTTCGCAGCTAAAGCCACAATACTTAAAAATTCAGAATGTTCTTTCATAGTCATTCCTAATTTTTTGGCTGTAGCTGTATGAGAGTGTGTGCAGTAGCAACAGTTATTCGTAATAGAAACTGCCATATAAATCATTTCCTTAGTCTTTTTATCAATGACAGTATCTTTAACCATCAAATTTTTAACATCTTCCCAGACGCTTTTAAGCAACAAGGGGTCAAAGGCAAGGTATCTCCAAAAATTTCCAATATAGTTCGTCTTGCGTGAATCTCGAATATCTTGATAAATGCTTTTAACCTTTGAGTTACTTTCATCAATGGTTTGTTTGATTGTACTCATATATAAACCTCTCGTAATATAATTGCTAAATTGAGATTTAATCATAATATCCCATAAGTTTTGTTCAATTTTATTCATAAAAATTTTAATCTTTTATTTTTTGGTTTTTTAATAGCCTTCTCATCTGGGTTTGGTCAAACTTTTTTTATCTCACTTTTTAGTAACGATTTTAGAGCTACTTTTAATCTCAGTAATACAGAATTTGGCAGTATTTACTCAATAGCCACTGTGTTAAGTGCCATAACAATAATTTGGGCTGGAAAGTTAATTGATACTGTAAATTTAAAGAAATATACACTGACTATTGTCTTTGGAATGGCAATTGCATGTTTAATGGCAAGTTTAGCATTTAATATATTTTTTCTTTTTTTAACTATTTATTTTTTGAGACTATTCGGACAAGGTCTTATGGGACATACATCTAGGACAACTATCGCTCGCTATTTTAATACAAATCGAGGAAAGGCCCTGGCTATTTCAGGTTTTGGTTTTTACATAGGAGAAATGATTTATCCAATTATAATAGTTTTTTTGATTTTAACAATTGGTTGGAGGTTAACATGGTTTAGCTCATCAATATTTGTTTTTGTCATACTTGGTTTGAGTTTTTATTTTTTATTAAGAAATAATAATTTTAAAATTGAAAAAAATCTAAATAACAATACTGAGTTTCAACAAGTATCGTGGAGAAGAAGAGATGTATTAAAAGATACTAAATTTTATATTTATTTACCCCTGTCTCTTTTAATGTCTTTTACGGTTACAGGATTTCTTTTTCACCAAGTTTTCATAGCTGATATAAAATCTTGGACGATGATGAATTTAGCACAAAGTTTTATTTTTTTTGCTGTAAGTGGATTAATAGGGTCAATTTTTTCAGGTTTGTTAGTTGATAAATTTACTGGGAGAAAGTTAATTCCTTTCCATCTCATTCCAATGGCATTAATATTAGTATCACTGCTATTCTCTAATCATGTTTATATTTTATACCTCTATATGGCAGGTCTGGGATTTTCAAATGGTTTTACTGAAAATATATCAAACTCGCTATGGGCAGAGATGTATGGTGTGAATAACTTAGGTTCAATTAAAGCATTATTAACTTTTTTTGGAGTGCTTGCATCAGCCTCATCGCCATTTTTATATGGCATATTATTAGATCAAACCAATTCTATTAATATATTAGTATATCTAAGTCTCACTCTTATTCTGATATTTTCTATGATGGCCTATATAGGAAAGAAATTTTAAATAACATAACCTTTTTTGAAAGCCTCTATGGCAATTAAAGCGCATCCTTTCGCATCAGAAAGTGCGTCGTGATGATTGAGGGGTATGCGTAAATGTTTACAAACTGTGTTCAATTTATTATTTTCAAAATCCCAATATTTTCTGGCTAAAATAACTGTATCCTTAAACTCTTGGGGAGGGATATCAATATTATAATAATTACAGGACGAATGAAGAACTGACCTATCAAAAGGTGCATTATGGGCAAAAAAATAATCCACGCTTAATAGCTCTATCTCTACCTGCTTCCAAACTTTATCAAATGTTTTTTCTTTTTTTAACATGTCCCATGTTAATCCATGAATTTCAGTAAATTGAATTTCAGGCTTAGGCGGTTTAATTAAATATGATTGTTTTTTAATAATTTTTGATTGATTGAATATTACATACCCTATGGAACAAGCAGAATTTCTTTCACTAGAGGAGGTTTCAAAATCTATAGCAGCAAAAAGTTGCATTAAAATAACTGATTTATAATTTCAGCATATTTTTTTTCAACCTCATGGCGTCTAACCTTCATGGTAGGTGTCATTAAATTATTTTCAATTGAAAAAGGTTCATTAATAATTTGAAATTTTTTAATTTTTTCTGGTTGAGTTAAATTACTATTTATTTCATTTATATAATTTTGAATATCATCATTTAACGCCTTACTCTCAGTACTTAAAATAATTAAAGCAGCTATATAATTCTTTTGCTCTCCAAAGACACATGCTTGCTCAATGTCAGATGAAAGAGTCAATAAATTTTCAATCTTAGAAGGCGCAATATTGTCCCCTCCAAGGGAGACTATAATATCTTTTTTACGATCTGTAATTTTTAGATACCCCTCATTGTCAAATTCACCAATATCACCTGTATGCAACCATCCATCTTTTATGGTTTCATTAGTAGCCTCTATATTGTTCCAATAGCCAATCATTAGGTTTTCACCTCTCACTAAAATTTCACCATCATTGGCTAATTTGACTTCTACACCTGGAAAAATCGGACCTACAGTTTCAACTTTAATTTTTTGTAAGGGGTTGCAACTAACGACAGGGGATGTTTCTGTCAGCCCATAGCCTTGCAACGTTTTTAATCCTAAGGCATTGAGGGCTTCACCTACCCTACTGTCAAGTGGACCTCCACCAGAGACAAACGCCTCTAACCTTCCACCAAAATTATTTTTAACTTTTGATCTAACTAATTTATCAAGCAAAATATTTAATATTTTTTCATATAGGCTTAGTTTTTGACCATGTAATTTTTTTGTGCCTAATAAAATGGTTTTATTGAATAAACTTTGTTTAAAATTTGACTGATTCTTTAAACCTATCTGCATTTTGGCAAAAAGATTATTATAAAACCTTGGGACTGCAGTCATAATATGAGGTTTGGCTATCTTTATCGTTGGAAGTAAAGTCTCAATACTCTTGTTATAAAAAACCCTAGCTTCCATCATTATTTGAACAAATTGAACAACATGCTCATAGGAATGAGAGAGGGGTAACCAAGTCAGAAATGTCAGGTCAGAACTTTTTAAACTTTCTAATAATTCATAAGCACCTTCACAATTACTTAAGACGCCCCCATGACTTAAAACAACACCCTTAGGTAAGCCTTGTGTACCTGAAGTATAGATAATACAAGCAGGATCTGATCTTTGGATGTCTTTGTATTTAGTAAACTCGCTAGCATAATTACTATTTATGGTATTCAAGAAAGAGAGGTTTGGGATGTTAGGATTGTCAAAATCTTCAAAACATAAAATAAAACCTAATTCATAATTAATTTTTTTAGATGCGGTTAAGATTGTATCAAGAAGGTTCTTATTTGAAACTATTAGACCCTTGGGCTTAGAGTCATTTAAGATATGTTCAAAATCTCGTGAAGTATAAGTAATATAATTAGGAACAGCCACTAGCTTACTTGACATGATGGCAATATCTGAGGCCATCCACTCTGGTCTATTTTCAGAAACTAGTAAAACTCTATCAAAATCTGATAATTTTTTATTTTCTAAAAAACTATGTATTTTAAATACAAGATTTGTTGTATCAGACCATTTAAGACTTTTAATTTGATTTGATGAATTATCCAACTTAAGTAGATGTTCTTTATTGCTATTTAAATTAGCTTTAGTAAAAAATAAATCAGGAAGATTTTGAAATTTATTCATTGATGTTTAATAGATTATAAAATTTATCCATATGGTCCATTAAAACTTTATCATAAGTAACCAAATGTTTATCTTCATCAATAAAATATTTTTTTTTAGGTTTATTTGCTAAATCAAACATCTTCTCCCCCATCCAAAAAGGCACTATATCATCGCCCTTAGCATGCATAATAAAAATTGGAGATATCAAATTATGTATTTTATCTTTACTTAAATACTTATCTTTTAACATAAGCGATACGGGTAGATAAGGATAATGGTACTTAGCGGCATCGATCATAGAAGTAAAAGGAGCTTCTAAAATTATGCCTTTAAATGGTTTGTTTTGAGACACTTCTATAGAAATAGCAGTACCAAGAGACTCTCCGTATATAACAATATCTTCAATTGAAATTGCATTGTTTTGTAACCATTTAATAGCGCTCAGAGCATCGTCGTATAACCCTTGCTCATGTGGTTCTCCTTTATTACCACTGTAAGACCTCCATGAGATTAAAAGAATATTTTGATTATATTTTGCAAGTTTATTTATCTTATAAAATCTATTCTCTATAGGGCCAGCATTGCCGTGTAACATAAGGAGGGTGTTTTTGGTGGGAATGGGATGCTCGAAGAAAAGTGACCTAAGGTCATTACCTTCGCTATTTTGTATAAAGATTTCTTTAGCATTTATTGTTAGGGACTCATCATCATAATTATCAATATTAGGAATATACAAAAGAGATCGTTGTTTTAGATAAATATAAAAAACAATTAAAAAATATATAAATAAAATAACTCCAATAATTTTAATCACTATGGCTAAATTCATTTGATTTTATAAATAAAACTATCAAAAAAACCGTTATGGGACTTTAAAAATTTTTTAAATTTATTTGAAAATGTTAAATTAGATTTTTTATCTTTATAAAAAATATGACCCTTGACTGGGATGTTTGAGTTAAGAGAGCCAGTAGATACAGCAATGGCTTCATCTGCATGGCGAGATTGAAAAAATAAAGAACTACCACAATTATTACAAAAACCTCTTTTAAAATTTTTACTTGAAAAAAACCATTTTAAATTTTTCTTACTTAAAAATTTAAAATTATTTTTTTGAACTTTAGTATAGTTACTAAATTCAGCATTAGATTTTTGGCACATAGTACAATGACACAAAACAGAATATCGACACTCATTAATTATTTCAAAAGAAATGCTTTCGCATAAACACGATCCTTTAATTTTTTTCATTTTTACTTAAATTATATTTAATTAAAGACATACCGTTTTTAATTTTAAACTCGTAGGATTTTTCAAAAGAAGTTAACTGCCATCCAGTTAATCGAGACTTAAGAAGGATTAAATTATCTAATTTCCACTCATTTGATGTATTTTCCTGTCTCCAAATTGATTTTTCTTCAATACTTCTTCCACATCCATAACAAAGGCCTGTGCTAGGGTCTGTTTTACAAATAGAAATACATGGAGATATCACCTTATCCATTTTTAAATTATATTGTAAAATAACATTTTGATGAGGAATAATTTCAAAAATGCCAATTGAAAAATTAAAAAATTGTTGTAGTTTGTTCCAACGTTCCGCAGTAGCTCAGCGGTAGAGCATTCGGCTGTTAACCGACAGGTCGTAGGTTCGAATCCTACCTGCGGAGCCATTTTTATTAATGTTTTCAAAACAATTTACCGCAACTCTATGTTTAATAGGTGCCGCATTAATATGGGGTACCGCTTTTGTAGCTCAAACAACAGGTATGGAGTTTGTTGGTCCACTAACTTTTACGAATATCCGTTTCATAATCGGTGGGCTCTTAGTTCTCCCTTTTGCCTTAAAAGAAGTACCTAGATTCAATAATTTAATTAAAAAGAAAAGAATCATTATAATTATTTTGTTAACTGGTTTTTGTTTATTAATGGGCTCCTACCTTCAACAATATGCCTTGCAATATACAAAAATTGGAAATGCCGCTTTTTTAACAATTTTGTACGTTCCCTTTGTTCCAATTATTTCGAGATTTTTTTTAAAAAAATCAATTCACTGGAGCATATGGGTATCGGTTTCTATTTGTTTGATCGGTTCATATTACTTAACCATAGAAAACTCATTTGAAGCACAATTTGCAGACTTTTTAGTAATTATTTGTGCTGTCTTTTTTGCCCTACATTGCATCTTGATAGATGAATATTTTGAAATCGTCGATGCACCTTTTAGCCTAGCATCAGCACAGTTTTTATTATGCTTTATATATAGTCTTCCCTTTATGTTTATTTTTGAAAATCCAACCATAGATGGGATATTAAAGGAGTCTTTTGAAATCCTATATGTTGGAGTAATGTCCGTTGGAATAGCTTATACTTTGCAGGTAATAGGACAAAGGATTGTTAAACCATCTACCGCCGCTATTACTTTTTCTTTAGAGGGAGTTTTTGGCGCTCTAGCTGCTTGGATTATACTTTCACAATTTTTGACAATTATTCAAATATTTGGATGTTTTTTGATACTATTAGGGGTGTTAACAGCACAGCTTATTCCTTTATTTAGTAAGGGTGCAGCCTCAAATCGTTATCATACTGAGTAAAAAAAAGTCTGCTTTTAAGAAGAAAATATATTAAAATCTACTCATCATGAGTGAGGATAGTAAATTTTATATAAAAGACAGTGATGTGCCGAAACAATGGTACAACCTGGTAGCGGATCTAAAGGAGCCTATGAGTCCCCCTTTACATCCAGGAACAAAACAGCCAATTGGCCCTGATGACTTAGCTCCATTGTTTCCAATGGATTTAATCATGCAAGAAGTTTCACAAGAGAGATATATTGATATTCCAAAACCTGTTTTGGATGCATATACTCGTTGGAGATGCACACCTCTTGTTAGAGCAAGAGCTTTAGAAAAGGCACTCGATACTCCGGCTAGAATTTATTACAAGTATGAAGGAGCAAGTCCTTCAGGAAGTCATAAGCCCAATACTGCTTTAGCCCAAGCCTTTTATAATAAAGAGGCAGGTGTTAAAAAAATAGCAACCGAAACAGGTGCCGGCCAATGGGGGACTGCCCTATCTTATGCAGGTGCTAGGTTTGGAATAGAGATTCAAGTTTTCATGGTAAAAGTTAGTTATGATCAAAAACCGTATAGAAAAGCTATTATTGAGAGTTATGGTGGGAAAGTATCTGCAAGCCCATCTGATCTCACTAACTCTGGGAGAGCTATATTAGAAAAAGACCCTCATAGCTCTGGTTCTCTAGGTATAGCTATTTCTGAGGCAGTAGAAATTGCTGCTACCAATGATGATACAAAATATGCACTCGGAAGCGTTCTTAATCACGTCCTGATGCATCAATCTATTATTGGCCAAGAAGCTTTAATGCAAATGGAATTAGCAAATGATTACCCAGACATCGTTGTTGGCTGCACTGGCGGAGGAAGTAATTTCTCAGGTCTTTGTAATCCCTTTTTAGGTAGAAAATTTAGAGGAGAGCAAGATGTGCATGCTATCGCTGTTGAGCCATCTTCTTGTCCATCTTTAACAAAAGGGCAATACTCTTATGATTTCGGGGATACTCTTAAATCTACACCTCTTATGAAGATGCATACCCTAGGATCTGATTTTATGCCTTCACCCACGCATGTTGGTGGTCTTAGGTATCATGGTATGGCACCAATGCTTAGTCATTTAGTTCATCATGGCCATGTAGAACCTCGTGCATATAATCAAAAAGAATGTTTAGAAGCGGGTATTGAATTTGCTAGAACTGAAGGGATTATGCCAGCTCCTGAGGCGACTCATGCAATTAAAGGCGCTGTTGACGAAGCCTTAAAGTGTAAAGTTGAGGGTAAATCTAAAGCTATCTTATTTAATCTCTGTGGTCACGGTCACTTTGATATGCAGGCTTATATGGATTATTTTTCAGGTAAATTAGCTGAAGACTCTTTTGATACCAAAGCTTTTGAGGAGTCAATGTCCGCTATTCCATCTGTGAATTAATTTACGATTGGCAAGTCATTAAAACTTGATGTGTAAGCGGGGCTTAAATTTTTTCGTCTGGTAATATAAAATTTCTCATAATTTTCTTTTGCCACACAGATAGTCCCGCTACCATACCGTTGATTAAGACGATCAAAGACTTTGTTCACCCTAACTTTTTTTAAAATATCCTCTTCTGTTCTTTTAAAAAACAAATCTCGATTAAAGGCTCCCTCTTGTGTTAAATCAGATAATAGTATTCCTGCTTTTTTATATTTAATACCAGATCTATATATCTGCTGTAATGCTTGAATTGCTATCTTAATTATTTCAAATAAATCATTAGTTGGGGATATTAAGTTGTATGTTTTAGAGCCATAATATGGAGTATTCATTTGATTAAATCTATTAGATCGAATAAAGACTGTAATTTGCCTTGTCTGAAGTTGGCCTGATCTTATTTTTTCTGAAGCCCTAGTAGCATAAGAGACTATACGTTTCTCTAAATCTCTAAAACTAGAAACATAACTTTCAAAAGACCTAGAAACCCTACATTGCTTTTTAGCTTCTGTTTTTTCAATAATTGGAAGGCATATTTCTCCGTGCAATTCACGATAAGTTCTCTCTCCTACTACGCCCAAATGTTGTCTTATCCATCGGGGGTCTGCCTTATATAGATCATAGGCTGATTTGATACCTTGGGACTCAAGAAAATAAGCTATACGGCTACCCACTCCCCATATATCGCCTACATCTAAAACTTTTAAAGATATCTCCGTCTGTTTTTTAGTTAGGATCTCTACTATCTGCTTACCCAATTCATCTTTCTTTGCTAAATGATTAGCTACTTTTGATAATGTTTTATTTTTAGCTATTCCTATGCTAACAGGAACCCCTAACCATTTTTTTATTACTGTCTGTATCTCCCCCGCCCTCTCTATGAAACTTCTTTGAGAATATTTATTTAGAACCAAAAAAGCCTCATCTACAGAATATACTTCTAGCTGATCACAGTAATTTTTAAGGATACCCATCACTCTAGAAGAAATATTTCCATATAGACTGTAATTAGAAGAAAAAACACTTATCTGATGTTGATTTATTATTTGCTTAATTTGAAAAAAAGGTACGCCCATTTTAATTCCTAATTTTTTTGCTAGAGAACTTCTAGCTATAACGCAGCCATCGTTGTTAGACAAAACTATAACTGGTTTTTTTCTAAGATGGGGCTTAAAAATTTCCTCACAAGAGGCATAAAAAGAATTACAATCTACGAGAGCGACTATTTTCATTTATTTAATAAATTGTTGAATTGAGCTAGTCACTACACCCCAAATCTCCAATTCAGCCATTTCGGACATTTGAATATTGGCATAAAGTGGGTTTTCAGATTTTAGTAATATAGAACCATCTGTTTTTATAAGTAATCTTTTAACTGTCAAGTTACCTTCAAGTATTGCAATGATAATATCTCTGTTTTTAGCCTCCAAGCTACGATCAACTACCAAAATATCATCATGGTTGATACCTGCGTCTGTCATTGAGTCTCCGCTAGCTTTCATTAAAAAAGTGGATAGATGATTATGAATAAGAAGCTCTGTTAAGCTAAGATTGTGCTCTATGTAGTCATCTGCAGGAGAAGGGAAACCAGCAGAAACTGTTGATAAAGCATAAGGGATGGCGTTCTCTTCATTTAAACTATGAGGTAATTTTTTGTTCATGTTTTGTTCTTTTATAGACTAAAAGGCACATAGGTTAAATAAAAATTTAAATATTATTTATGATTTGTTGTAGTCAGAAATCTTTTGATTAATTATAGCTAGTTGCTCACATAATCCCTTAGTGTGAGAAATAAAAACATATAAAACCAAGTAAAGAGATATAAAAATAACAATTGTATCAAGATTAATTAGATTTGATGCTTTTAAAAAGATTTTATTGATTAATATTGAGCTAATAAGACTAGTTACGAAAGGTGCGAGACGAGAAAAAATTAAAAAATTTCTAATTAAAATATTTCTTTGAGTGTATAAATTAGTATCGTTATTCATGTAATACTAAATATATAATAGATTAATAAAAATACATTTAAAAAATGGCAATAATTGAAGCAATCAATATCACTAGTCAAAGCGATCAAGAAACATTCTATGTTAAACAAGCCTACTTAGAAAAAAATAAGGGAATAGTAAATGATAGGTATTATGGGAATTTTAAGACTAAAAAAGAGCAAGTAACATTAATAGATATTGAGGAAATTGACTCTTTTAATAGCTCCATAGGGGCGGATATTGACTATAAAGACTTTAGAAGAAATATCATAATTTCAGGTTTAAAAATATGTGAAATGATCGGCGAAAAAATAAAGATTAATGACTCAATATTAAAAATACATGAAATTTGTCAGCCTTGCAATTACTTGCAAAAAAAACTTAATTCACACAATTTAGTTAAAAAACTAATTAATAAAAGTGGAGTTAGAGCTGAGATATTATCTTCAGGATTTATAGAAGTTGGAAGTAAGATAATTAAAATTAAATAATTACTCCCAAATATCAAAAATATTTCTGGTTTTACCGGGTGTTAAAATAGATAAAGGATTAAAAATAAATTCTGTTTCTGGGCCATTTTTTTTTACTTTAAAATCAGCCGCTAATAAACTCTCCTCCACATTTTTACCAAATAATTCATTTATGAATGGGACATCTTTGAAATTTTGTTCAAATAAATATAATGGACCGTATGTACCATTCACAAAAGCTGTTTTTTCCATAGGAATTGCTTCACCTTTAAATGAAAAGGCAACAGTACCGCCAAGCATTAATGCGTGATCAAAATTAAATACATTGCCTCTTTTAGATATAGGAACCTCAAGATAATTAAATTCATCCTGATTGTTTTGTAATAAGGAAAAAACATCTAATAGTCGAGAAGTAGCAATTAAATCATAATATTTAGCATTTTTACTTATACTAAAATCTTTTACTTTAATTTTTAAATCATAATCATCAAATCTCCTGAAATTACCTTTCCCTATTAAAGCTCCCCCAATTACATCTTTTGATATTTTTTGAGCATAGAGAAACTGACCTGCATTCTTTGCGAACATATACATTTGTTTATCGTCACCCTGAGGTAAAATAGAAAACTCAAACTCCCTATCAGAATCATAAAAAATCATTGACTCAAAACCTTCATCATAAACAAAGTTTAATTTGTTTGATTTTAAAGAGTAATTTTCAGAAATGATTAATTCTCCTATCTCCCATGTAAAATTTATTTTTTTTCTAAGATTGTTATTTTTTTGTGGTTTTGGAAAAAATTTTTTAAAATCAGAAAAATTGATTTCATTGGTTGAGATTGTAATGTTAATTACCTCATCCACATATTCAATTATTCCATAATTTTTTTGTTGATTATAAAAATAACTAAATTTTATTTTGTTAATATGACCATTTTTGAAGTCTAAAGAAAATTCTTGATTATTAAACTTTTGAGTAAAATCATAAGAGAATAATTTTAATGGCAAAAAAAATATGAATATCAGTAAGGTAATAATATTAGTTTTCATCTATTAATCCAGACTCTAAAAACTCAAAAATATTACCATCTAACACAGAATCAGTATTTGACGTCTGATAATTAGACCTTAAATCTTTAATCATTTTATAAGGGTGTAAAACATATGAGCGAATTTGATGCCCCCATCCTATTTCTTTTTTATTGCTTTCATTTTTTTTCTTTTCTTGATTTTGTTTATCAATTTCAATTTCGTATATTCTTGATTTAAGCATCTTCATCGCCGTATCTTTATTGCGATGTTGGGAACGTTCACTTTGACTTTGAACTACAACATTGTACTTAAGATGAGTAATGCGGACTGCACTGTCGGTAGTATTGATATGTTGACCTCCAGCACCTGAGGCACGATAGGTATCTATTCTTATGTCTTTAGGATTAATTTCTACTTCGATGTTCTCATCTATTTCTGGATAAACCCACACACTTGAAAAACTAGTGTGTCTTCTTTTATTTGAGTCAAATGGAGATATTCTTACAAGCCTATGTATGCCAGATTCTTTTTTTAAGTAGCCATATGGTTTATATCCCACTAATAGGAGTGTCGCATTTTTAATACCAGCCTCTTCTCCTTTTTGATAATCAATTAGTGAGAATTTATAATCATATTTTTCAGCAAAACGTTGGTACATTCTAAGTAACATATCTGCCCAATCTTGGCTTTCTGTCCCGCCTGCACCCGCATGAATTTCGATAAAACAATTATTATCATCTGTTTTTCCATTTAAAAGGGATTGAATTTTTAATTTATTCAATCTTGTCTCTAGTTTCTTCAAATTTTCAATTAATTCATTTTTTTCTTGATCGTTAAAAGAGTCATAAATTTCAATAAAATCATAATATTCATCATAAAGCTGGTTCAAATTATCGTATTCTTCAATATTTGAGTTAAGAGCTTTAAGCTCAGATTGGGATTGGTTAATGAGGGATATATTGTTCCAATTATCTTGATTAGAAATCAATAAATTAAGTTCTTCAATTTTTTCTTTGCTATTACTGTAGTCAAAGCCCCCTCCTTGTGATTTCTAATAGAGCCTTGATACCTTTTAAAAGATTAATTAATTCAAATTTATCCATTAATTTATACCGCCAATACTAGACACTTTATTAAGATTATTTAAAGTTTCAAGCTGATCTTTTGTAAAATATTCAATTATAGATTCATTATCTTTTGAAAATATACCCTTATCAGGATCTATATTTTTTAGTATCAAATTATCAGGAATAAAGAAATCTTCTCCATCAGAGATCTCATAATCATTTAGATAATCACTCATTAATGATTTAAAAACTGGAAGGGCCACAGAAGATCCAGTTTCTTTATATCCAATTTTCTTTGGACTATCATAGCCAACGTAAACACCGACTACAAATTTAGGTGTCAAACCAAAAAACCAAAGATCCTTACTATCATTTGTCGTACCTGTTTTACCAGCTAATGGGTAATCTATTGAATTCAAAGATTTTCCAGTACCGCGCTCAACGGCTCCCTCAAGAATATTTAATACTTGATAGGAAGTTTGGGCAGAAATAACTTCTATTTGGTTTTTGTTTATTTGTGGTTTTCTATAAGACCTGTCTTCCTTTGTAAAATCACAGTATTTACAGGAGAAATACTTTTGATCAGATATTAATTGACCTTTATCTGATACTATTTTTTTTATGATATTAGGTTCTACAATGTATCCACCATTTAAAAATATTGAATAAGATTTTGTTATGTCTAAAAGATTATTCTCTATAGCACCAAGTAACAAGGAGTGAACATCGTTGCCTGTATTATCTTTATATAAATTGATTTTATTAAAAAAATTATTAACTGAATTCAACCCAAGATCTAAACCTATTTTTAGAGTTACTAAATTATTTGAGCTTTCAAGAGCTCTTCTAAAAGTCATCTTACCATATGATTTATCAGAATAATTTTTAGGAATCCAAATTGGTAAATTTGGTCCCTGCTCAAGAAGTATATTAGAGTCTAAAATCATTGAATTAGGAAGATAAGTCCTATCTTCAAGCGCCTGGGCATATATAAATGGCTTAATCGATGATCCTGGCTGCCTAGATGCTTGATACGACCTGTTAAATTTACTCTCTTTGTAATTTACGCCTCCAACCATGGATAAAATATTACCGTTAAAAGGATCCATAACCACAACAGCACCATTAATTTCCAGTTGCTGACAAAGAATATAATTTCCTTGAATATTAGTTACAAAAACATAGTCACTAATATTTAAAAATTCAGTTGGTTTTTCTTTTTTAGGGCCAAAATAATTCAATTCATTTTTAATTAATATAATACTCTCATCTGAAATAAGGAGTAATTTGACATCATTAGCATTAATCTTTAGCACTTTGGCTATTTCCCAATTTTCTTGATAATCTGTAGCTTGAATGTCATTTAAAGTAGAAAAGCTACCATTCCAATTTTTATATTTTTTTTCAAATAAAAGTAAATTATCTAATAGAGATTTCTCAGCAATTCTTTGAATTTTTTGATTAATAGTTGATTGAATATAAAATGCATTATTTACATTTTTTATTGATTTATTTAAGTTGTCTAGTATGAAGTCTGTTTTGTAATCAAGCTTATATTTTTCATTATTTCTTTTTGAAACAATAATTTTTTCCTTAATTGAATATTCATAAATATCAGATGAGATAAATTTATTTTCTTTCATTTGTTTAAGAACATAGTTTCTCCTATCAAAGGCTCTTTCATAATTCTTATTTGGATCGTAATTATTTGGTCCTTTTGGCAAAGCTGCCAAGTATGCAAATTCTTGAATGTCTAGATCAAAAATAGACTTATTAAAATAATTATTTGCAGCAGATGCAATACCATAAGACCTTCTGCCAAAATAAATCTCATTAAGGTATAATTCCAAAATAAATTCCTTAGAATAGGATTTTTCAATTCTTAAAGATAAAATCAGTTCCTTAATTTTTCTTGAAATTGTTTGATCGTTATTAAGTAATATGTTTTTTACTAGTTGCTGGGTTATTGTGGATGCACCAACATAATTATTATTTTTTTTTGAAAATATATTTTTTATATTTACTACAAAAGCGTTAACTATTCCCTTAAAATCAAAACCTTGATGTTCAAAAAATGTTCTATCTTCTGCAGATATTATAGCATTAATCATATCTTGAGGTATGTCCTCATATTCTAAATAGAATCTATCTCTAGTCCCTACGTGATATAAAAGATCATAATTTTCATCATAGATTTTAGTTATTTCATTTGGGAAATATTTAGATATATTTGAATCAGGCAAATCTTCTTGAATATTCCATAATAGAATAATCATTATTGAAATGCCCAAAATAATAAGTAAAAAAATGTATTTTAATAATCTAAAAAATTTCATAACAAGTAATCAATATCTTACTTGTAATTTATCATATCAAAGGGATTTACAAACATGTCAAAAAGAATTTTTATTGATGGAAACATCAACTCAGAACTATGCATTATTGCAACAGACGGTCAAGAAATCAACTATTTTGACTACTCTGACGAATTAATAGCCAGTAAGAAAAACAATATATATCTTGGAATAGTATCAAGAGTTGAGCCTTCCTTGCAGGCAGCTTTTATAGATTTTGGCTCAGAAAAAAAAGCCTTTTTACCATTTGATGAAATACACCCTAGTTATTTCAAGATTCCTCATAACGAGAAACTAATCGAAACAGATAAAGATAAACCTACAAATGAAACAGATGAAAAACAAAATAAGAAACATTTTTTATCCTTCTATAGAAAATATAAGATTCAAGATGTTATCAAAAAAGATCAAGTCCTCTTGATACAAATAGTAAAAGAAGAGAGAGGTACAAAAGGTGCCGCGATAACTACATTTATTTCATTACCTGGCAGGTACAGTGTCTTGCTCCCAAATAACTCTTCTAATGGAGGTGTCTCAAAAAAAATAGCTAACCCTTTGGATAGAAAAAGACTTAAAAAATTACATGATGGATTTAATTTACCTGATGGCATGTCTATTATTATCAGAACGAATGCAATATCAGCAGAAGATGAAGATATAATAGCAGATTTTAATTATTTAAGAAAATTGTGGACTAAAATTAGAGAAGAAACTCTAAAATCTAAAGCTCCAAAACTTATTTCAGAATTAGATACTCCCATTATCAAAGTAGCAAGGGACTTAAATCAAAGATCAGTTGATGAAATTATATTCTCAGATTTAAAAACAATGAAAGAATATAAAAAATTAGAGAGTGAATTTAGTGTTAACAAAAATAAAAAAATCACGCACTATAAAGAAAAATTACCTTTATTTGAAAGCTATGGAATTAAAAATCCAATTAACTCACTAAGTGAAGAGAATATTTATATGAAATCAGGGGGCTATTTAGTAATAAACCCAACAGAAGCTTTGACAAGTGTAGATATTAACTCTGGAAGATCTACATCTGAGAAAAATATAGAAATAACAGCATTAAATACAAACTTAGAAGCATGTGATGAGATTTTCAAGCAAGTTCAATTAAGAAATATAGCAGGTTTAATAGTGATCGATTTTATTGATATGAGCATTAATGGTAATAACAATAAAGTAGAAAGAAAAATAAAAGAATTATTTTATAAAGACAGAGCTAGAGTGCAGTTAACAAAGATTTCTCAATTTGGATTGATGGAGATATCAAGACAAAGAATTGGACAAAGCATCTATGAAACATTTTTTAAGAAGTGTGAATGTTGTAATGGGAATGGACTAAGAAAAACAAAATCAATAATTATTCATAATATTATAACATTAATTAAAAATCTGAATTCACTTGATAAAACA
>JACLAB010005824.1_pt1 | contig 31994 bp, 29 predicted proteins | sample 8027921 | NCBI WGS metagenome assembly JACLAB01 (sample SAMN15725117, study PRJNA655200) | protist metagenome | isolation source: fluorescence activated cell sorting (FACS) single amplified genomes of... | place: USA: West Boothbay Harbor, Gulf of Maine | collected 2000-07-19 | reverse complement strand
TTCTAAAGATGCTAATGCTGTAACAGCATGTGCTACGAATAGTGACGGTGAGATAGTTTACGCAACAACACCAACAACAGGATGTATTGCAGTTGGTAAAGCGACAAACTATGAAATCACAGTTAAAGAAATTCATTTATGCACAACTGCTCCTGTTGGCCCAACAACTTCAACCCCAACAGATTTGTCTAATTGCGAAAACATACTTTTAAATTCATCTGCTACTGCAACTTCATTTGCAGCAGGTGAGGATGTTAATATACCTGGAAATTTTAAAAGACCTTCAAATGGAACATATTCACATGCTTATATAAAATTTGATAATGTAATTGGAATTACAGCTGCTATGAAATTTGATACTTCAATAAATGGAGGAGGAAGTGGAACAGGAAAATTTTGCAGAACAATAGTTTCTTCTGGAACTCATCAGAGTGGATCAAGCCATGATCTTTCTGTTTGTGCATCAAGTGAAACAACACCTGGAAAATTAACAGAAACATTGAAACAATTTGGTAATGCTGATGGCACATATAGAGGGTGTGTTAAAGATGGAACGACTGCAGCTGCAAGTAGTGGATCTTGTGGAACGTTAGGTTCAACTAATGGGTTTTTAGTTGATACAGATTTAAAATTAGCCACAGCTTCAAGTGGAGTAGATGATTTTCATGGAATATTAGCATTTGGAAGTCCACAAAAAGTTACACCAAACACAACTTCATTTGTAGTAAGATTTGATGTTACGAACGGTGCTGTTACAGCTAAGACAGGTGGTGGAACTTCAGCTTATATAGGCTTAGGTCCATTTGATATGTCGATTGCAATACAATAAGTTTTTATCTTTACAAACTATAGTGCTTAATAATTCTTGCTAATTTAGTATAGAGATAATATCTTTTAAAAATTATGCCTGTTAACTACAAATCAATCGCTAAGAAATTAAAATTTGAAGGAAGAGCTTTTATCAATGGTAAATATGTAAATGCTATTGATGGAAAAAAGTTTGAAACGATAAATCCTGCAACTGGTCAAAAGCTTTGTACTGTAGCAAAATGTAATCATAAAGATGTGGATCTTGCTGTTAAAGTTTCAAGAAAAGCTTTTAATAGTGGTGTTTGGTCTAAAAGTTCACCTGAGCACAGAAAAGAAGTTTTATTAAAATTTGCTGAATTACTTCGAAAACATGGAGATGAAAACTCAGTTTTAGAATGTGTAGATACTGGAAAATTAATTGCAGATTGTATTAATGAAGTTGCTAATGATGCACCAATGCATTTCCAGTGGTATGGAGAATTAATTGATAAAGTTTTTGGTAAAGTTGGTCCAACAGAACCATCGATTACAAGTTTAATTGTAAAAGAACCAATTGGTGTTATTGCTGGAATTGTTCCTTGGAACTTTCCATTGATGATGGCAGTTTGGAAAATGGCGCCAGCTTTAGCAGCAGGTTGTTCGGTTATTATTAAGCCAGCAGAAGATACACCTCTTACAGCAATTAGAGTTGCTCAAATTGGAAAAGAAGCTGGAATTCCAGATGGAGTTTTAAATGTGTTGCCGGGCTACGGAGATGTTGGGGAAGCTCTTGGTCGTCATAAAGACGTTGATGCAGTTTCATTTACAGGTTCAACTGAAGTTGGAGGTTATTTTTTAAAGTATGCAAGTGAAAGTAATTTAAAACCAGTTGCTTTAGAGATGGGAGGAAAAAGTCCATTTATAGTTTTAGAGGATGCAAAAATTAACGATGACTTAATTGATAATGCTATTAATTCTGCTTTTTGGAATGGGGGACAAAACTGTTCAGCAAATATGAGGCAGATAGTTCACAAAAAAGTTAAAGATGAATTTTTAGATAAAGTAATTAAAAAAGTTAAAAAACTTAAAGTAGGGGATCCATTAGATTTAAAATCAAATATGGGATCAATGATATCAAAAAATCATTTACAAACTGTTGATGGTTATATTCAAAAAGGCATAGATGAGGGTGCAAAACTTTTATCTGGAGGAGTATCAAACAATAAGCAAAAAGGGTTTTATGCAAAGCCAACTTTATTTGATGGTTTAAAAGAAAATATGACTATAGCTCAAGAGGAAATTTTTGGACCAGTGCTTGGTGTTTTGACAGTTAAAAATGACGAAGAAGCTTTGAAAGTAGCCAGTAATTCTAAATACGGATTACATGCAAGCGTATTTACTCAAGATATAGACAGAGCATTTCATCTAGCTAAAAGCCTACCTTGTGGAACGGTTTCAGTTAATACTTTTTCAGAAGGAGATATTAAAACTCCATTTGGAGGATATAAACAATCAGGTTCGCTTAGTAGAGATCAAGGTACCGAAGCTCTAAATTCATTTCTTCAAACAAAAACTATCTGGATTAGCCACTCATAAATAATATAAAATTTGAAGTTTATAAGGTCATAATATCACATAGAATATTTGTGATTAGTATTTAATTATTACTCATGGAAAATTTAGATAAGCATTATAAGCCACAAAATAAAAGTGATCGAGTTGCATTAGCTTTTACAAAATTTTTAAGATTTGTGGCAGATACCTTTTTTAAAAAAAAATATGGGCATAGAGCTGTAGTATTGGAAACAGTTGCGGCAGTACCTGGCATGGTTGCAGGAATGTTAATGCATTTAAAATCTTTAAGAAAGATGGAAGATGACAAAGGTTGGATCAAGGTTCTTTTAGAGGAAGCTGAAAATGAGAGAATGCATTTGATGACTTTCATTGAAGTTGCAAAACCAACATCATTAGAAAGATTTATAATTATGGCTGCGCAGTTTATATTTATAATTATGTATTCTATAATATATCTGGTGTCTCAAAGAACAGCTCATAGAATAGTAGGCTACTTTGAGGAAGAAGCAGTTTTTAGTTACACAGATTATTTGAAAGAATTAGAGTCAGGAAGAATTAAAGATCAGCCCGCTCCACAAATTGCAATTGACTATTGGAACCTACCACTTCATTCAACTTTAATTGATGTTGTAAAAGTTGTAAGAGATGATGAAGCTGGTCATCGAGATGTTAATCATAGTTTTGCTAATATTCTAAATGATAAAATATTTATAAAAAAATCAGCTGAAGATCAAAAAGCAGCTGAGATATCTAAAATAAAATAAAATAAAATAATATATTACTTATTTAAAACTGAAATATTTCAATTAGTTGCTTTTATAGATTATTATTTATCAGGTAATTAAATAACTTTATCCCCAAGTTAACTAATATTTAGCATCCATTTCCTTTGACTCATCTTTATTAATTTAGTTAAATTAATTTTAAATAAACAAGAGGATAATAATGACAATAATTAACACTAAACAAATTTGCAAGACACTACTCAAGGTAGTTGCGATTGCTTTCTTTGCTCAAGCAGCTTATGCGGAGGTAACTCTTAAGCTTGGGACTACTGGTAGATTGGGTATGCCAATCGGTGATGCCATAGATCAAGCATTGATACCAGCTTTAGCAAAAGCTTCTGGTGGCAAGATGAAAGTTGAACCACATTATCAAAAAAGCTTATGTGCTGAACAGAAGTGTGGCGAACAAGCTAATCAAGGGCTTATAGCTCTTTGGACTAGTTCTACTGCAAACTATGGTAATTTCGGATCAGAGTTGGCAATTTTTGACTTACCTTTCATTTTCAAATCACTAGAAGATGCGAAAAGAATATCAGATGAATGGCTAGCTGAAAGACAGTGTAAACTCGCTCTTGAAAACGCTGGTCATATTTGCCTTTCTGTATATTCAAGTGGTGGATTTAGACAACTTGGGAATGCAACTAAACCAATTCATGTTCCAGGTGATATGAAGGGATTGAAATGGCGTACTACTAAAAGTCCAGTAGAGTTCATGCTAGTTAAAAATTGGGGTGCAACTCCAACACCTTATGACTGGAGCCAGTTATACTCAGGTCTACAGTCGGGTGTAGTTGAAGGTCAGTATGTTGCTAGTCCATGGCAGCACGTTGCAAAACTTCATGAAGTTGCAAAATACTTCACTGAAATTGGTGGCATGTGGTCTGGAAATATTCTAGCGATGGATGCAAAGCAATATAATGCATTGTCGTCTCAAGAAAAAAAATGGTTACATGAGGCAGCTGATGCTTATGGAGAAAAAGTAAATCAGTTAGACAACGCTTGGATTAAGAATGGTGAAGATGCAATTAAAGCATCTGCGAAAGAGTGGTATGTGCCATCTGAAGCGGAAATGTCTAAGTGGAGAGAAGGTGCAATTGGTGCTTGGTTAGATGCCAAAGGTACTTTTGAACCAGAGATAGCTAAAAGAGTACTTCTAGAACAAGGAATGGATGGATTTGTAGCTCAGCTAGAGAAAGCTGGGGCTCTGTAAATCGTTCAAAGAAAAACTGTGTAAAGATCATTTAGTTCAATTTTAGAACTAGATGATCTTTACCTTAAACAATTCATAACATATAAGTATCTATGGAAAGTATTATTTTACTCGTAGTACTCCTTTTTCTAATTTTATTAGGTGCTCCAATTGGTTTCATATTAATATTGATACCATTTGTTTATATTTTATTTACGGACGCTGTACCGCTTGTTTTAATCCCTAGTCAAATGTTTAATGCTATTGACTCGGTTCCATTAACTGCAATTGCGTTCTTTATGCTGACAGGTGAGTTAATGACAAGTGCAACGATCACTGACCGATTAGTATCTTTGAGCAGAGCATTAATTGGACGTATACGAGGGGGGTTGGCCCAAGTTAATGTTCTTGTGAGTATGTTCTTTGCGGGGATGAATGGTTCTGTCGTAGCAGACACAGCTACAGTTGGAGCATTAGTATTACCAGCTATGAAAAAAGCTGGCTATCCTGCTGCGTTTTCGGCTGCAGTTACAGGTGTAAGTTCCACCATCGGAGGGATAATTCCACCTAGTATCATGATGATTGTACTTGCTAATTCAACTGAGATTTCGATTGCAGCATTATTTGCGGCTGGGATTGTTCCAGGCGTGATGATCGGTGCTGTGATCATGATAATCAATCATTACTTTGCAATTAAATATAACTTTGAGCGCAGTGATGAACCATTTTCAATACGTCGAGCCGGTAAAGAATTATATCGATCTTCGTTTGCCCTTCTAATACCTTTAGTTTTAGTGGGTTCTGTAATGGGTGGTGTTGCATCGGTTGTCGAGGCTGGTGCTATTACAGCAATGGTTGCGTTATTTACTGGTGTATTTGTTTATCGAACTATTAAATGGAAAGATTGTACCGGTGCTTTTCGTCGGGCATTTCGTAATTCGGCAATGGTTTTTATTATCATAGCTGCATCGGGTCCTTTCAGTTGGTTACTTACTTCTCTAGGTGCAATTGGTGATCTTGAAAAATGGCTTCTAAGCCTTACAGAATCTCCGATTATTTTTATTTTAGCTGTGATACTATTCATTTTTCTTCTTGGAACAGTAATGGACTCTGCGGTAAACATTATTATAGTTGGCCCAGTACTAGTTAATGTTATGGCTCAAGCTGGCTTTCCAGAGGTTCAAGCAGCTATCGTTGTAATAGTTGGTTTCTTAATAGGATCAGTAACCCCACCTGTTGGTGTCGCGTACTTTACTGCTGCAACAATAGCACAAGTCCGTCTAGAAAAAGTGGCTGTTGCATTAATTCCTTATCTGATTGGGCTGTTTTTACTTTTATTTTTTATTCTCGTTATTCCAGAGTTAACAATGTTTCTTCCAAACCTATTGAGTAGTTAGCAATATGTTAAAATTTTTTAACAATATTGATCGTTTTGTTCATCGTATGTTAGAAGCTATGTGTTCACTCTTTTTAGCTTCGATGGTTGGTTTCACCCTTTATAACGTTATCATGCGATATGTTTTTAATAACCCTCCTGTTTGGGGTGATCTGCTAACAGTATTAAGTAATATTTGGTTGATGTTCATAGCGCTATCTCTGACAGCCAGAGACAATGAACACATAGCTTTAAATTTAATTTATGAGAAATTACCAAATAGGCTGTCGCTATATATACGCCAGTTCTGGAAACTTATGATTATGGCAATTGGTGTAGTCCTAATGATATATGGAGTTGAACTTGTAGAGGGTATGCGTGGTAAGTATTGGGAGATGTGGTATTTTGAAATTAGTTTCCAAGGCATTGAGTTCAAAGAGAATTATATGCCAAAGAAATATGCAGTTGCAATTTTACCTTTAGCTGGTTTTTTAACAACCTTTGGTGCTATCATTTCTTTTTTCAAAAAGACCTAGTTTTTTTAGATTAGTTATCAATAATTACTGAGACTATTAAGTCAAAAAGACAAGGTTATATCTATCTTTTATAACTTTATTTCCTTTGACTCACTTTATTCATTCGCGTTAGACTAATTTTTTAAATTAATAGGAGAGAGATAATGAGAATAATTAAAACTACACTTGTAGCTGGATTAATTTCACTTTTTGCTACTTTTTCATCATTTGCTGAGAAGGTAAAAATTGGAGATCCAGGTTGGACAGGTGCAACAGCAATTGCTAATTTATTAGCAGCAGTTGTTACAGATAAAATGGGTGGAGAAGCAGAGCTTGTTCCAGGAAATAACACTGCTATCTATGGTGCAATTGATAGAAGTAAAGGTGAAATCGAAGTTCATCCTGATATCTGGCTACCAAACCAACAAGCTTATACAAATGATTTAGTTCCAAAAGGAACTTTAAAACTAAGTAGCAAACCATATGAAGGAAACCAAGGTTATTGTGTTTCTCAACAATTTGCGAAAAAGTTTAATATTACTGCAATCGAAGATTTAGGAAGACCTGAAGTTGTTAAAGCTATGGATAGCGATGGCAATGGTAAAGGTGAGTTCTGGATTGGTGCAGATGGTTGGGCGTCAGCTAATGTTAACCAAGTTAAATTAAGAGACTATGGTTTATATGATGCAGGTATCGAGCCAATCAGAGCAGCAGAAGCAGTTAAGAATGCAAGAGTTCTAGACTCAATTAAAAAAGGCGAGGGTTATGCATTTTACTGTTACAAGCCACATGCAATTTGGGGAATGGCTGATGTAGTTATGTTGGAAGAGCCAAAATTTGATCCAGCTAAATACAAAATGGTACAACCAAAACAAGATGCAGATTGGTACAAAAAATCTTATGTTGCTTCGAAAGATGCGCTTAAGCAAATTCAAATTGGTTGGGGTACTTCTTTAGAAAGTAAATCTCCAGCTATTGTTGAATTTTTTAAGAACTTTCAGTTAACAGCAGACGATGTATCGGCTATGGCTTATGCAATTTCAGTTGAGAAAAAACAACCGGCTGATGTAGCAAGAGCTTGGATGAAAGCTAACAAATCAACAGTTGATGGTTGGTTAGGTCTTTAATCTAAATAAAATAAATTATTTATACTCGGCAATTATATATTGCCGGGTATATTTTCCTTTAATAGAAGAGAGTTAAATGGATTCGTCTGGATCAGCAATTAAAATTGAAAATGTTTGGAAAGTGTTTGGCAACACTTCAAACGAGGCACTAGATGCAATACAAAATAAAAAAATTTCAAAAACTGAAGCTTTAGAGAAATATAACTCAGTTATAGGTGTATCAGACGTATCGTTTGATGTTAAGCAAGGTGAAATATTCTGTGTAATGGGTCTTTCTGGTAGTGGAAAATCAACCCTAGTGAGACACATCAATAGACTTTTAGAACCAACATCAGGAAAGATTTTAATTAATGATCAAGATGTAATGAGTCTTGATAGAGATAGTTTACAAGAACTGAGAAATAAAAAGATAGGTATGGTTTTTCAAAACTTTGCACTGATGCCTCACAGATCTGTTGTTGATAATATTGCAATGCCTCTTGAAATTAGAGGTGTAAGTAAAAATGATAGATTGGATGCTGCAAATAAAATTTTAGATATTGTTGAATTGCAAGGTTGGGGTAATAAATTTGCACACGAACTATCTGGTGGAATGCAACAAAGAGTAGGACTTGCAAGAGCTTTAGCTGCAGACCCTGAATTTTTATTAATGGACGAACCTTTTAGTGCATTAGATCCTTTAATTAGAAGACAGCTTCAATCAGAATTTATTAAACTTTCGAAACAAATGAAAAAAACAACTGTTTTTATTACTCATGATTTAGATGAAGCGGTTAGAGTAGGTCATCGAATCGCAATTATGAGAGATGGCAAAGTAATTCAAATAGGAACACCTGAGGAAATTGTAGTTAGTCCAGCTGATGATTATGTTGCTGATTTTGTAAAAGGAATTTCTAGATTAAAAGTAGTTCAAGCAAAATCAATAATGCAAACAGTTGAAAATTTTGAAAATAAAAATGGAAAACTTTCAAATGATTTAGATATTGTTAAAGAAGATGATTTATTAAGTAAACTAATTGAAATATCAGCCTTAAAAGAAAAACCAATAATTGTAAATAATATTCAAAATAAGATTATTGGTGTCATCTCTCAATCTGATCTTCTTAAAGCAGTTATTGAAGGAGGTGAAGGTGAGTAAAGAACTTAATAATCCTTCAAGATCAGAACTAATAACTAACTTTGTCAAAACAAACCCAGAATATTATATTGAGAAATTCCAACAAATAGGTAGCAAACCTACTTTTTCTCTTTCATTTAATCTATATGCGGCAATTCTTGGACCAATTTGGTTTGGAATGAGAAATATTTGGAATTGGGCTTTGACTTTTTTAATTATTGAAACTTTTTCAGTTGTTCAGATTATAAGAGGCTTGTTTGGAAATATTACAAAAGATGCTATTCAAAAGATAGAACAGGTTCAATCCACCATTGCTTTTAGAAATAAACAATTAGAAGCAGCCATTACAAATAACCCTGATAAAGTCGATGTATATAAGCGGAACATCAAATCTTTAGAAGATGCTATGCAAGGCTATATCGATGAAGTTAGTAGAGTTGAAGCTTCAGCTATTTGGATTACTATTTTTGGTATAGTTTTATTAATTTCTATAAAAATAGCCCAAGGTATTCTCGCAAATTCCAAATTAGAAAAAAGATATTCAGAATGGTTATCTGACAAATCAATAAGTCCTGGTATGCAAACTAAAAATTATATTCTAAGTACAGTTTTTGCCTCTGTGATTATGTTCTTTTCAGTAGTGCATTATAGTTTTCCAGGTTTAATTGTAATTATGGATGAATTTCCAACCCATCCAGATATCAGACTAACTTCAATAGCCTGGGTAGAAACTATATTTAATTATGCTGTATTAAAAGGAGATGCTTTATTTACTGCAATTACAATTGGAATTAGATCTGTTTTAGATTTTTTAGAATTATTATTTGTTAAAACGCCATGGATAGTAATTATAACTGCGATCGTAACTTTAACTGGGTTATCAGCAGGACCAAGAGCTGCCATATATTCTGCTGGTTTTTTGTGTTACATGGGCTTTTTAGGGTTTTGGGTGAAAGCTATGACTACACTTGCCTTACTTGGTACGGCTGCAATTTTAAGTATTGCAATTGGAATACCACTTGGGATTTTTTGTGCAAGACGACAAAGATTTTATTCAATGATAAGACCAATAATGGATTTTATGCAAACAATGCCAGCGTTTGTATTTATGATCCCAGTTATAGCATTCTTTGGAACAGGAAAGGTTGCAGCAGTAATAATTACAATGATATTTGGTGGAACTCCTGTTGTCAGATTAACAGTGCTTGGATTAAGAGGAGTGCCTGAGACAATCAGGGAAGCTGCTATAGCTTACGGTGCAACTAAATGGTATCTGCTTAGAAAGGTAGATTTACCTTTAGCAACACCTTCAATATTAGCAGGAGTAAACCAAACAGTAATGTTAAGTTTGGCTATGGTTGTAGTTGCATCTTTAATTGGTGCCAAAGGTTTAGGTCAAGATGTGTTAGAGGCACTACAATACGCTAATGTTGGTCAAGGTATTCTTGCAGGTGTAGCTATTTTGTTTGTAGCATTAATTTTAGATAGGGTTGTTCAAGGTAAAAAAAGAGTTTAATAAAACTTAATGGAATATTTATTGTTAGGTTTTTTTACTGGCTTAAGTCTTATTTTAGCTATTGGAGCTCAAAATATATTTGTAATAGAGCAGGGCTTAAAAAAACAATACATTTTTTTAGTTTGTTTAATTTGTTCAATATCAGATTTTATATTAATTTTTCTGGGAATTTTTTTATTCCAATATTTTGGTAATTTTTTTAATTCTACAATAGAGCTTATTTTAAATATTCTTTTATTCTTATTTTTAGCTCATTTTATCTTTGGAAAGATATCTATTCAAAAAAATAAGATTAATCTAAATAAAGAAATAAAAGGTATTTCTTTAACAGGTATAACAACCAAAACTCTAGCCTTTACATATCTCAATCCGCATGTCTACTCCGATACTGTATTCTTTCTGGGAAATTTCTCTAAAAACTTATTAGTTATAGATAAATATCATTTTGGAATTGGAGCCTCAATTGCATCTTTTCTTTTCTTTTTTACAATTGGATATCTTTCAAATTTTTTATCCAAATACCTTCAAAGTGATAAAATTTGGAAAAAAATCAATTTATTTATAATCATATTTATGAGTATAATTGCTTTGTACGTACTAATTGAAATTGTTAAATCTATTTAATATTTATTAAGCTAAGAAACATTTGAAAAGAAATCTAATTTTAAATATTAATAAGTTTTAGAGATTTTTTTTTTAGAAGAACCCTTCATCTTATCAATTATCATTTTTGCACCAGAACTTATTGATCTATGGTCAGATCCAACAGTTACTAAGTCAAATCCCATATCTATCATTTTTAAAGCATATTCTGTAGACCCATTGTGAATTGCAGCAAATATATTATTTTTTTTTGCAGTTTCTAGTATTCTACAAATTTCAGAATAAGCTTTTGTGGTTTCTGGTTTATCAAAACCTGGCTCTTCTCCAATAGCTATACTTAAGTCAGCTGGTCCAATATATATGCCATTCAGACCTGGTGTAGTCATTATTTCATCAAGGTTTCCTAACGATTCTTTAGTTTCTATCATTGCAAATTTAAGTATCTCGTCATTTGCATATTTAGGATAATCAGCTCCTCCGTAAAGAAAACCTCTTACTGGTCCAAAACTTCTGTATCCATGAGGAGGGTACATACAAGCTTGAACAAAGTTTTCTGTTTCTTTTCTATTACTTACCATTGGACAAATTATTCCATAGCAACCAGCATCTAAAATTTTCATTATTTGACCTGGTTCATTCCAGTTAACTCTTGCTAAAGGTGTTACTTCAGTTGCTGATATAGTCTGCATCATTGGTAAAGCGTTGGTATAATCAATTAGCCCATGTTGCATATCTACTGTAAGTGAGTCCCATCCCTCATGCGCCATTACTTCAGCTGAAACTGTACTAGGAATTTGTAGCCAACCATTTAATACTGGCTTACCATCCATCATCATTTGTTTAATTTTGTTTTTTCTCATTAATCTAATTCTTTATATTTAAATTCATAAGTTGATACAACATTACAATACTAAATTTTTAAAAATAATGATAATAGAATTTAATGAAAAAAATTTATGTTGATGATGTAGGAAAAGGTTTTCCACTAGTTTTAGTTCATGGATATTTAGGATCATCAGAAATGTGGTGTCATCAAAAAAATTACTTTTCTAAATTTTGTAGAGTTATCACTCCTGCCTTACCTGGTTTTGGAGAAAGCTCTAATAGCATATCCTTTGACTCTATAAAAAAAATGGCTTTAAAAATTTTAGAAGTTTTAGAAGAAAAAAAAATAGAAAAATTTAACCTTATGGGACATTCTATGGGTGGAATGATTGTACAAGAAATGACTAAAATTGCGGGAAGTAGAGTTAATAAACTAATTTGCTTTGCTACTGGTTCAATAGGAGAAATACCTGGAAGATTTGAAACGACAGATGAGACTCGAGAAAAATTAAAAAAAGATGGAACCAAAATAACTTTTTCTAGAGTTCCAAAAAAATGGTTTGTAAAAGGTGATCAAGCTAAAAATTATCATTTATGTAAAAATGCTGTTAAAAACGTCACTTTAGAAACAGCAGATAATGCCTTGATAGCTATGAAAAATTGGACAGGTATAGATGATCTAAAAAATATAAAAAATGACACCCTTATAATTTGGGGCAATAAAGATACCTCATATAATTTTGATCAAGTTGAAACTCTAAATAAAAATATCGAGAATAGTAAATTAGAAATATTTGAAAATTGTAGTCACAATGTTCATTTAGAGGAAGTTGAAAAATTTAATATTTTAGTTAAAGATTTTATACATTAAAAAAAATATTTTTTTTACTAAGTTTTTGAATTATTTTGTATGAACCTTTAAATTTTTTATGATCATGCAATTTTCCTGGAAAAGCAATACATCGAATTTTTGCTTTTAAAGCAGATTTCATGCTTTCCTCAGTATCTTCGATTGCTAAGCAATCTTTAGATTTTAGATTTAATTTTTTAAGAGTAATTTTATATATATCTGGATAGGGTTTTTTTCTTAGAGCAAATTTATTGTTACCAATAAAATCAAAATCTTTTTTATTAATAGAATTTTTCAAAGTAAAAAAAATAGAATCTATATTAGTTACTGTTGTTGATGTTGCAAAACCTAACTTGATATGATTTTTTTTACAAAAATTTATGATATTTAAAACACCAGCCCTAGGTTTTAGTTTATTTTTTTTTAGATAATCATTAAAAAATTTAGTTTTTAAGTCTCTTATTTTTTTAGTATTAATCTTGATATTTTTTTCATTTGCATATTTAGATAGTCTATTTTCACCACCTGATCTTTCTAGTAATTTTTTATATTCACCTACACTCCAGTGCCAATCTAATCCAGATTTTTTAAAAGCTTTATTAAATGATTTTCTCTGAATATTTGATGTTTCTACTATTGTTCCAATAGATCCAAATATTATAGATTTATATTTTATCAACCTTTTACTGCACCAGCTGTTAAACCGCTTATTACTTGCTTTTGAAAAAACATTATTAGTAAAAATAAAGGTGCGGTAGCAGAAACAACAGACGAAACTGCCCACATTAAATTACCCTCATGTTGATTAGTGCCAAGATAGCTCTGTATTTTTGGAACCATAGTATGGTTTTCTTGGTTTAATAATAACGCTGTAACTGTAAAATCATTGTAAGCTAACATTAAGCTAAATAGTCCAGCAGTTATTACTCCAGGCCACATCACAGGCATGATTATATGTCTAAAAGTTTGGAAGTAACTACACCCATCTATCAATGCACTTTCATCTAGTTCCTTTGGAACTGTTTTAAAGAAAGAGTATAGAAGCCAAAGTGTAAAAGGTTGGTTAATTGCAATTAAAACAACGATTGTAGTTGGCAAAATTCCCCAAATTTGTAATTGAAAAAATGGAAAAAGATACCCAGAGACTAAAGTAATATGGGGCATTGCCCTAAATACTAATGCAGCAATTAAAATCCAAAAAGCATAGTTTTTAGTAGATCTAGATAATGCATAGGCTCCTAAGGTTCCAAGAAATAGAGAAACTGACACAACACTTACCGTAACAATTATAGTATTTCTTGAAGCTTTCCAAAACTCACCTTCAAACCAGGCACCACTATAAGCTTGAATTGTAAAACTTTTCCCAGTTTCTAATAATGTATTAAAAGCTGTTATTGCATACCACCAATCAGCTCTTGAAAAAAAGTCTGCCCTTACTTTAAAAGATCCCCAGAAAGTCCAAATAAACGGAAAACAAGCAATCATTAACCAAAACACGATAAATGTTGTATTAAAAGTTTTTAAAATATTTGATTGTTTGTCTAATCCATTTTCCATAATTATCTGACAGTTCTAAATTCTCTCCAAGTTCTAATTAAAACTGGAGCTAATATTATTGCTATTCCTATTATCGTCATTATAGAGGTTGCTGCAGCAGACCCAAATAAAATAACTTCTTCATTAACTAAGTTATCATATATCAACCAAGATAAGGACTGTGCACTTCCTTGAGCACTGAATCCAATTATAGGTTCAAATACTCTAAAATTATCCATTAAAGAAATTAAAGCAACAAAAGTCACAACAGGATAAATATGTGGTAAGACTATATGTCTAACTCTTTGAAATCTAGAAGCTCCATCTATAATAGATGCCTCTAAAGGTTCTTGAGGAACAGTTTGTAATGCAGCATAAAAAACTACAAAAGCAAAAGGTGAATGATGCCAAATTCCATAAATTATAATTGTAATCCATGTGAGGGATTTTGAAGATTTAACAGATAGATATGGATCGTTCATTAATATTTGTAAATTTGCTCCAATAATTCCTTCTGCATCTACCATCCAAAATAAAACTAATGAACCAACTAAAGGAGTAACAATCATCGGTAAGATTGTCCCAAAGATTAATGGTCCCCTTATTTTTCTAGATACCGCATTGAGACTTAAGGCAATTATAAAACCCAATAAAAGAACACAGGGAGTTACAATAATACAATAGGTTAATGTAAAAATTAGAGCTTTATAAAAAGGAAGATTAGTTACTTTACCTATAAACTCTCCAATAGAATTGCTTTCTTTCCATAATGCTGAAAGTTCATCAAAAGCTAAATGATTTCTATCAACATATGTTCCAAATCCATTAAATTTTCCAAGTGGCTTCTCCTTTTTAATCTTTAATGTCTCTTCCTGATCAATCTGTACTGAAACTACACATCCAAATGGATCACATTTTTTAACTTCTTTTAATATTTGATCGTGTTGTGAGTAAAAAGATTGAATCCCAGTGGAAATAATAGGTAGACCAATGAATAAAATCATTGCTAACCCAGTCGGTAAGAAAAACCAAAAAAAACTTTTATTAGGCATGAATTTTAGTTAAGTGGGGATTAAATCCCCACTTAATAATATTTAGACTTTATAGAAAACCTTGTTCTTTTGCTTTAGTCATATAAGCAGCCTCAACATCTTTTAATGCTTGTTCAGCTGTTTCATTTCCTTGCAAAAATTCAACTATTTCATTACCTAATGCACCGTGCATTAATCCCATTTGAGGTAACATTGGATAAGGTTTTGCACCCATTTCTACAGCTTTAATAACACCTATAGATTTTGGTCCTGGTTTAAAACCTTCAATTAGCCATACAGCTTGATCGGCAGCTTTTGCAACCATCTCTTTAGATGAAGCTGCATGCGCCATTGCTCTAAAAGAAGCTTCTGCATCAGCATCAGATCTATTTTGAGCAAGAGTAAAACCATCCCACCATAATGTTGTTGCAGGAATATTTCCACCACCAACTGTAGCTGGCGCAACTAATTTAGTTGCAGCAGTAATTTTCGCATCACCTTCTGCATCTAATAATGTTCCTGCTCTTGAAGCCCATAAAGTCATAATAGCAACATTTCCTGCTTCCCATTCAACTTTAATTGCTTCACTATCATGAGTTAAAAAATCAGGATTACTTAAATCTGCTAATTTTTTAAGCATGTTAAGTGTTGCTACACCTTGAGCATTATTAATACTAGGTTTTGCTGAACCTGCCTTAAAAAATTCTCCACCATGTCCAATATACATGTTTACAAATTCTTCAGCCAAGTTCCAACCAGCTTTATAAGCTGCAGCATATGGATATTTCATTTTACCAGCAGCTCTGATTTTTTCAGAAGCCGCAACTACTTCTTCATAAGTTTTTGGAGTAGAAATACCATGTTCTTTTAAAACATCTGTTCTTATATATAAGTGTTGTGCATTAGCCATAAACGCTACAGCCATTACATTTCCATCAATTGTTATAAGTTGAGATTCTTGAATTCCTTTACCATATTTTTTAACTAGATCATTCATAGGTCTAATTAAACCGGCATTCATTAGTGGAACTATAGAACTATTTGCTGCAACTCTAACAGAAAATTCTGAAGGGTTTGCAGTTAAAGCAGGCACAGCAATTTTATTATGTTCAGCTGAGTGTGTTACTTTTAATTCAGCTGTTCCCGTACATTCTTTTGCCGTTTCTACAAGAGTTCTTAATGCTGGAAAATCATTTGCTAAAATATTGATTGATCCAGATTTAATATTACAGTCTGCATTAGCAAAATTACTAAAGAGTAAAAATGATAATGCGATTAATATTTTTTTCATATTATAACCTTTCTTTAATTTAATAGTTTTGACGATATCAAATACCGAGATGTATTTATTAGGACATTTTGGCGCTTTTTTAATTACTTTAAAAGTAAAAAATTAAATAATTTTTGAAGCTAATTCAGTACCAATTACTAGTGATTCAAGTTTTTTATAAACAATATTTTCATCAACATTACCAAAACCAGCAAATGTACTAAAACCACAGTCAGTTCCAGCCATCAATTGTTCTCGATCGATAACTTTTGAAAATTGTACCAATCTATTTTTTACAACTTCAGGATGTTCAATAAAGTTTGTAGTAGAGTCAATTACACCAGGAGAGATAATTTTATCTTTAGGAACTTTTATATTTTCAAAAGCTTGCCACTCATGAGAATGTCTTGGATTAGATGACTCAAGTAAATAAGTTCCTACATTTGCTTTTAAAACTAAAGGCAAAATTTTTTCTAAAGATATATCGTGAGAATGTGGGCCTTCATAATTACCCCAGCAAATATGCATTCTAATTTTAGATGAAGGTATATTTTTTATTGAATGATTAAGAAATTCAATCTGTTTTTCAGCTCTTTTTAAAAACTCAACTTCTGATAAATCTTTAAAAGTCATATGTCTTGCTAGCGCTAAATCAGGGCAATCTAGTTGTAAGTAAATATCATTTGAAACTATTTCCTCATATTCAGTAGTCATAATATTAGATAAAGCATTTAAATAATCGTCATCATCTTTATAAAATTTATTAGGCAAAAAAGCAGATATTACACCCGGTGATGCAGCGTTCATAAAAGCTTGTTTATGATTATTATCTTCAAGAGCTGATTTAAAATTATTTATATCTTTTGTAAGTGAAAGAGTGTCTTTTATTTTAAGTTCATGTGTACAGCATGGTCTTGTATAAGTAGGAGTGCCACCTGATCTTGCAATTCTTTCTTTGAATGATGGAAAGTCATCTAAATCTTGGGGTGCTTTTCTCTCACTTTCACCAGAAAAACCATCTATTCTATCTTTAACATAAGTTGCATAACTTATCTTTGACATTTCACCATCACTAATAAAATCTATTCCTAAATTTATTTGTTTTTCTACAATTTTTTTTACATCTCTTTTAACTATTTCATCAAAATTATTTATATCTATTTTTTCCTGTTTATCTTTTTTAAAAAGAAGATCTGAAAGCTCGTTAGATCTTGGAAGGCTACCCACATGTGTAGTTTTAATCTTATCCATCTTTATTCTTATTCATTAAAATTTGTTTCCAAATTGCAACTTCATCAAATAATACCCACTCTTTTATAACTCCATATGAATTTAATTCAGCATGATTTATTCCAATAATAGTCAAATTAGAACTTGTTTTTTCACCATAATCTTTACTGTCTTCTGAATGAACTCCCTCTAAAGACCATCTGATAGATGCTCGTGGATTTCTATTAGGCTCATCTAAATACCCAACATGTTCGATTTTAAATTTTGTTTCTGCCAATATATTTTTTAAAGAATTCCATAATTTAACAACGTCTTCTCTACCATGACCCAGTTTATTTCCAGGCCAATATATATTTGTGGCTCTATCATAATCTTTAAAGTCATACTCATGAGTAAAAATTTTATCTAGAATTTTTGAATATTTTTCTCCAGCAGAGTTAGTTTTAACTGGTATTGGATGATAATTTGAGGGTTTAAGATCTGACTTATTTAATATTTTCTTTGCTTTGTTGTAACCACCTTCTTTTTCAATTGTAATTTGTGCAAACTCTTCAGGAGAATAGCCAATCTGTCTTACCATAGCTCCTTGATCTCTAACTATCCATTCATCATACACTTGATTATCCCTACAAGCACAATCAGCTATAACTCTATAATAAATTTCTTTTCCAGAAGGCTTACCATAAAACCCTTCACCTAAGTGAGTTCCTTTACTTAAAATTCTATGCGAAGAATGATATCCATTTTCATCATCACCATTCCAAATAACATCCTCGCCCAATAATTGTCTATCAGGAAATTCTTTTAGAGTATTATAAGTAGATTCTATTACAGGTTTATTACCATAAGTAATTCCAAAAGGAGATATAACCGGAATGTCATCTGTATAAAATTGAGCAATTGATTCAACGTCTTTGCCTTCCCAAATTTGTTTAGTAATTTTTAAAATAAAATCTGGAAAATCTAGGTATTTTTTATCAAAACCTTTCATTAGATTTTACTAACACAATTTAAGTAACAATCCTCAATGTTTTCAACACTAATACTTAGTTTAGTATTTAGAGGCACTGAAAATGTATCCTTTGACTCAATTTTAAAATCATCATTATTGATTTTAATTGTCCATAAACCTTTTTGTGAGAATAATATTGTAGGTTCTTTAAAAATTAAGTCTTCAATTTTACCATTCATAGATTTTAAAATACTTAAATTAAAACCAGTATTATGACTAATTAATGGTTTATAATTTTGGTCACAAAACTGATTTCCTATAATTTGAATTAATTTAATTTGATTATTTAAGCTATGCTCAAATTTAGACTGATTGTTAAATTTACATATAAATTTTTCTATTTCATTTAAGCTATAATTATCAAATGTATCTAATTGTTCATTGCTTATTGGCTCCAAAAGTTTTTTACCATTTGGAATTTCTTTTTTTTTTAAATCAATTAGAGAATTATCATCCAATAAAGCTAAACCTGTCTCTTTTGCATTAATAAGAACTTTTGGAACCCAAGTAATTATTCCAGGATCATCATTACCCAATACCACAAAAATTAAACCTTTATCCTCACCGGCATTTTCAAACCCTCTAAACATGTTGGTTGGCATAGAAATAATATCTCCCTTACCTAAAATTATTTCGTTTTTTCCATCTTGCCCCCAGTAAAATCTCCATTTACCAGAATAAATTAAAAACACTTCAGCAGTTGTATGACTATGTAATCCTGATCCATTTTTTGGATTTGCGCTAACTGCTCCTAAATTATACCCATGAGCTTGTGAAATTTTTACAGATTGATTGCTATCTTCTGCGACACCAGGCCCAACAATTGAATAATTTTTTCTTTCTTTGTGACCTTCTAGTCTTCCTTCAACAAAGGGTAAAGTACTTGGAGTGAGTTCACTAAATTTTGCAATTCTTTCAGACATATTATTTCTTTATTATTTATAAGATTTAAATATAAATCTTATATATGAAAATAGAAAATTTTGACACTGGTCTTAAGGGACAAAAAGATATTAAAAATTTAATAATTTCACCAGAAGAAAATTATATCAATAAGAAAAAAGTAAGAGAATGCTTAAACAATATTGTCCATCAAGGCCCATCAAAACTTGAGGATAATCTTAATAATTATTTTTCTGATGATGTGAGAGTTAATTGTTTTCATCCTATTAATGAATTTATTGGTATCAAAAACTTTAAAAATAGTTTTTGGTCACCATTATTTGAGTCTTTTCCTGACTTAGAAAGAAGAGAACAAGTTGTAATTGGAGGAACATTTAGAGATAAAATTCAAGTTGGATCTATATCAACACTTTCAGGTATATTTAAAAAAAGTTGGCTAGGCATCAAGCCAAATAATAAGATGGTGAATTTAAGGTGTTGTGAGATACACGAAATCAAAGGAGATAAGATTGTCGAAAGTCATATTCTAATAGATGTAATGGATTTAATATTTCAAACTGGAGTTTTTCCAGTGAAACTTTCAAGAGGAGTTGAGGGTAATTGGTTACATCCTATAAATACTGATGGTGTAAATTTTTTTGAAAAAAACCCTGAGGTTTCAAAGTTAAATCTTGAACAAGCATTAATAATGCAAAGAAGTCTAAATATTAAACCAGAATTAGAGAGCACATCAGATGATGATTTAAAGTCAAAATTAATTAATCATCCCCAGGCTGAATTTTGGCATGATAAGATGATTTGGTATGGTCCAAGTGGAATTGGCACGGCTAGATCACTAGAAGGGTTTGTGGATAATCATCAACTTCCATTTAGAAAAACATTTAAGGAAAGAAACTACTGGAAACTTGGTCACTACTCTGAATTAGGAGACGGTAAATTTTCATTAACAGCAGGATGGCATAGTATTCAAGCTATATATGGATCAAATGACTGGTTAGGATATCCTCCTAATAATAAAAATGTTACAATGAGAGTTATGGATTTTTATCATCATGATGAGGGTAAAATACGAGAGAATTGGGTACCTATTGATATTGCGCATATTCTAAAACAAATTGATATTGACGTTTTTGATATAATTAAAAATTTATAATAATGGCGAATATAAAATTTAAAAATATTCATAAATCGTTTGGAACAAATAAGATAATTAGTAATTTTAATCTTGAAGGTAAGGATGATGAGTTTTTGGTTTTAGTTGGTCCATCTGGTTGTGGAAAATCAACATTGCTAAGAATGATAGCTGGCCTTGAAAAAATTGATGAAGGTGAAATTTATATTAATGATCAGCTGGTAAACGATCTTCATCCATCTAAAAGACAAACTGCAATGGTTTTTCAATCATATGCATTATATCCGCATATGAATGTTTATGAAAATATGTCTTTTGGATTAAAGATAGAAAAGAGACCCAAAGAAGAAATTGAAGAAAAAGTAATGCATGCTGCAAAAATTTTACAAATTGAAGAATTATTAGAGAGAAAACCCAAACAATTATCTGGAGGCCAAAGACAAAGAGTTGCAATAGGTAGAGCAATAACAAGAAATCCAAAAATATTTTTATTTGACGAACCATTATCTAATCTTGATGCTGCTTTAAGAGCTGAGACAAGAGTAGAAATTTCAAAACTACATAAGAAAATAAAAACTAACATGATTTATGTTACTCACGATCAAGTTGAGGCAATGACGTTAGCTGATAGAATTGTAATTTTAAACCTTGGTAATATTGAGCAAGTAGGTAGCCCAGATGAGATATATAGTAACCCATCAAATATTTTTGTAGCTCAGTTTATTGGAACGCCAAAAATGAATATTATGAAGATTTCTGAAAAAGATATCTTATCTAATAATGAAGTTAAATTTCTTGGAAATAAAATTAAATTCAATGAAATAAGTTTATCAAAAAAAGATTACTATTTTGGTATACGCCCTGAGCACTTTACTATTTCAGATGATTGTGAATGCAAATTTAAACCTCAGATAGATTTAACTGAAAATTTAGGTAATGAAAAAATTGCGTATATCAAGATAGATGGTCATGACATAAGTGCAAAAATTCCAACTCAAAACAATACCATTGATCAAATTGGATTTAATACAAAAAATATTTTTGTATTTGATGAAAATGGAAATAGAGTTAGATCTTAGTTAGAAAATCCATATTTTCTAAGTCTTGCATCTCCTGTTCTTGCGTGCGCTTCCATTCCTTCATATCTAGAAATTCTAGCACAAGCAGCACCAACAGTTTTAGTTGCTTCCTTAGACATTCTTTGAAAACTTAAAGTTTTAATAAATTTTCCAACAAACAAACCACCCGTATATCGACCAGCACCTTTAGTAGGTAAAATATGGTTTGTACCAGAGCACTTATCACCATAAGCAACTGTAGTTTCTTCACCTATAAATAATGATCCATAGTTTTTTAGTCTTTCATGAAACCATTCTAAGTTTTGTGTTTGCACCTCTAAGTGTTCAGGTGCATATTCATCACTAATTGTTGCCATTTCTTCATCTGTATCGCATAGAATAACTTCTCCATAATCTCTCCATGCTGCACCTGCATTTTCTTTTGGTAAGTCTGGAAGTTCAGCAATTAATTCTGGAACTCTTTTAATAACGTAATCTGCAACTCTTTTACTTGTTGTATACAGCCAAGCTGGAGAATTATATCCGTGCTCTGCTTGACCAACGAGGTCAACTGCAACCAACTCTTCATCAGCTTTATCATCAGCAATTACAGCAATTTCAGTTGGACCTGCAAATAAATCAATTCCAACTTTTCCAAATAACATTCTTTTTGCTTCAGCAACAAACTGGTTACCTGGACCAACCAATATGTCAGCTGGTTCATTACCAAATAAACCATTAGTCATTGCCGCTATACCTTGAACGCCACCTAAATTTAAAATTGAATCTGCACCACAAAGATCTGCTGTATAAACAATCGAAGGGTGAACACCTACACCTGGTTTTGGCGAACTTGCTACAATGATATTTTTTACACCTGCAACTTTTGCAGTTGTTACACTCATTACAGCTGAAGCTATATGAGCATATCTACCTGCTGGCACATAACAACCCGCAGTATTAACAGGAATTAATTTTTGTCCTGCAAACAATCCTTCAGATAATTCAACTTCAAAATCCTGGCCATAATTTTTTAATTGTGCTTCAGCAAATTTTCTAACTCTTTCGTGCGAAAATTGGATATCATCTTTTGTTTTTTGGTCTAAATTTTTTTTAATCTCTTCAATTTTTTCTTTTGATACAACTACATCACCTTCATATTTATCTAATTTTTTTGAATATTCTTTACAACCTTCTTCTTTTGTTTGTTCGATATCTTTAAGAATGTTTTCAACTATTTCTCTTGTTTTAGTATCATCTGTTGAAGATGTTTTTGGAGATTTTTTTAAATACTTTATAGCCATTGGTAATTTCCTTTATTTTAAGATATTCTTAATAAAGTAAAAATAGATTTTGTTCAATGATTTAAAAATACAATCTATAACCAATATTAACACTTACAATACATAGAACAATAACTAAGAAATATAGACTTATATAATTAAAAGGTTTCATTAGTTTAATTTAGAATTAATCTAACGCAACAACAGCTGCAGCAATAGACGCTAGTCTTGCTTGAGCTTCATCAGATCTACTTGTTATAACCACGGGCACTTTGCCACCAACTACAACTCCTGCAGCACAAGCTCCCATAAAATAGATCATCATTTTAACTAACCCATTTCCAGTTTCAACACTTGGAACCAGTAACACATCAGCTTCACCAGCAACTATATTTTTAATTCCTTTTATTGCAGATGATTTTTTTGAAATACTATTGTCAAAAGCAAGTGGCCCAAAAACATCAGCTACTAATTTTTCGTCTTTTGCTAATTTAGTTAGTTCAGCTGCATCTAATGAGCTTGGTACACTATCTAATACTTCTTCTGTAGCAGACAACACAGCAACCTTTGGACGCAATATTCCTATTCTATGAGAAAAGTTAATTACATTTTTAAGAATATGCATTTTTGTTTTTATATTGGGAAGCACATTTAACGCCCCATCTGTAATAATTAATGGTTTATCATCCTTTTCAATAGTCATATGCCAAATATGACTTAAACGAGTTTTACCCAATAAATTATATTCACGTTTTAAAACTTCTTTCATTAAAATATCTGTATGAATGTGACCTTTAACAATTATTTTTACTTTATCTTCACTTGCTAACTTTGCTGCAATTTTTGCTGTATTATTCTCAATTGACTCATCAATAATTTCATATTGAGAAATGTCCCACTGTAAATCATCCGCACACTTTAAAATTTCTTTTTTATCTCCAATAAAAATAGGTTCTACCAAATTTTCATTTACCGCATCCTGAATTGATAGCATTGGCAAAGGTTTTCCTGCATTAACTACAGCAACTTTTACTCCTTTTTTTTTATGAGCATGATCTAAAAGGTTATTAGGACAGATAATTTCTTTATTTGAAAGCATGAACAATGATTATAAATAATATTCAAAATGTATATAGTTGTTTTTATAATTATTGATAACAAAATAGAATAAAATGATCAAAGAATTCACTATTGATATAAATCAAGACCAATTAACAAATATTAAATCAAAAATTGAGCACTATCCATGGTCATCTATCCAAAATATAGAAGAATGGACACATGGTACAAATAAAAAATACTTAAAAGAACTTTGTGATTATTGGTTAAAAGAATTCAGTTGGAAAAAACATGAGCAATTAATTAATAGTTTTAAAAACTATAAAACTAATGTTGATGGAATAGATATTCATTTTATTAAAGAAGAAGGTAGTGGAGAAAACCCAAAGACTTTATTGTTACTTCATGGGTGGCCAGGTTCAGTAGTTGAGTTTTTAGAAATTATAAAGCCATTAGCTCATCCAGAGGAATTTGGTGGAAATATTAATGACGCATTTACAGTTATAGCTCCATCATTGCCTGGTTTTGGTTTTTCAAGTGCTCCAAAAAAACCAATTGGTCCAAGAAAAATTGCAGAAATTTTAGACAAAATGATGGTTAAGAATTTAAGTTATGAAAATTATTTAGCTCAAGGAGGTGATTGGGGAGCAACAATTTGTAATTGGCTAGGATATGATCACTTTAAAAATTGTAAAGCTATACATATTAATTGCTTAACCATGAGACATCCAGATGGCCCACAATCTAAAGAAGAAATAGATTGGCAAAATAAGTTTGATCAAGATCAAATTATACAAGATGGTTACAGAACTCAGCAAGCAACTAAACCTCAAACACTTGCTTATTCAATGATAGACAGTCCTGTGGGTATTGCTGCTTGGATCATTGAAAAAATGCATGGATGGTCAGATTTAAAAGACAATAATATTGAGAGTGTTTACTCAAAAGACGTACTACTTGCAAACATTATGGTTTACGTCTTAACAAACACGTTCAATACAGCTTCATGGATATATTTTGGAAGAAGAGAAGAGGGTGGAAGGTATTTTCCAAAAGACTTTAAAAAAATTAATATCCCAACTGGTATTGCAATGTTTCCAAAAGAAATGTCAGAATGGCCTCCAAACTCATACATTGAGAGAATTTTTAACGTAAAACATTTAAATAGAATGAAAGAGGGCGGTCACTTTCCTGCATTAGAAAAACCTAGCCTTTTAATTGAGGATATTAGAATATTCTTCAAAGAGATAACATTATAATCCAAAGGGTAATAAATTATTGAGATTGTAACAAAGACTGCGCCAATTTGTTTAGTTTTAATTATGCTTGGATTAGGTCTTGGTCTTTCGTTTAAAGATTTTTCAAGAACTTTGAAGACCCCAAGAGATTTTTTTGTTGGTTGTTTTTTTTCAATTAGTAATCTTAACAATTGTTGCCTTAGGAATCGCTTTAATATTAGATCTTCCAGCTACAATAGCGGTTGGTTTAATGATTATTGCTGCAGCAACAGGTGGAGTTACCTCAAATGTATTAACTAAGTTTGCAGATGGAGATGTTGCTTTGTCAATTTCATTGACCGTTGTTGTAAGTTTATTAAGCATTGTAACAGTCCGATTTATTGTTATTAACTCAGCTGAATTTTTAGGAGTAGTTGTTTTGAAAGATATTCCATTGACTGGTATTGCATTAAAGATGGCTTTAGTTCTAACAGTTCTGGTTATCATTGGAATGATTACAAAAGGTTTTGCTGAAAACTTTATTTTTTCTAAAATTAATATTATTAATAAATTAACTGGCTGGTTATTTGTAGTTGTCTTTGCTACAATTTGGATTGAAGAAAAAGATAATACTTTAAATTATCTTGCTCAAGCAGGTTTAGCTGTTTTTATCTTAAACGTAGTAATGATGTTGATAGCATATTTTATAGCTAAAAAATTTGCATCAGAAATAGCTCAACAAAATTGCATTGCATTAGAGTGTGATTTACAAAATGGAACTTTGGTAGTGTTTGTTGCAACATTAATGTTTTGTGATATTGTTATGCGATACCAACAGCAGCATATGCACTTACTGTGCATATAACTGGTTTTATCTTTATTTATATTTTAAGAAAATCTAATTAGTATTTGTAATCTTAATTTGGTTAAAAACTCTATATAAAAAGTTACTTAAATTTTTTATGTTCAAATCTTGAAGCTTATTGGTTTTTTTTAAAGTTAAACCGGTTATATTTAATGTAATTAGTTTTTTTTCATTAATATGTAAAAAATTACTTTTAATTAAAAATTTTAATTTTCTAACAACAGTTGGTCTAGGAATACCCGTTATATCAGATATTGACATCGCATTAACACCCACATCATCAGCTCCCTGAGAAATTTTTACCCAATTTTTTCTATTTAAATCTTTTACTCTAAAACTTTTATTATTTATTGTATTGAGAAGAACTACAAACCCAATAGTTAAAGTTTCTAAGTCAGTTATATTAACTCTCCAACGAGTAGTAAAAATAAATAAAAATTTATAGAATTGATACCAGCAAAAAGAAAAACTAGCCTTAATTGACTCTGAAATTTCTCCAGTATCAAAAATATTATTGGTTATCTTTTCATCTATTAACATTTCACTAAACTTACTAATTAAGATACTTAATTCTTTTAAAGTTTTTTCTGCTTTTGCAGTTATAAAAGCAGATCTATCTACAAAAATCTTTTTTCCAGTTTTTTTAATTACTCCTGCTTTTTCTAATTCCTGGATCTTACGCCTTATACTTTCTTTGGGTATTTTAAGATCATTTGAAATATCACTAATATTTATTTTTGGAATTTCTATTGACTTATTTTTATAAAATGTATCGTAGTCAATTATTAATCCATTTTTTCTAAAGAATATTAAATCTTTATTAATGAAGTAGATTAAAATTATGAATTTATCGATATCTTGAAAAACATTGTATGCACGAATAAGCCAATTCGTTATTAATTGATAATAGAAAGGTGCTATTTTACTAAAATTTTTATTTATAATTTTAAAGATTTTATTCTCATCAATTTGACTGGATATACTCGGTAATTTTTTCATACTTTAAAAAAACCCAATTTGAACAATCTAAAACTAAGAGTCAACCCATTTTGGACAATTTCTATGTTTTAAATTTACGTGACTCATGTTTTATTGCTGCATGAGTATGAATAACTTAAGCAGAACTTCTAATATTATTCAATTTAACAGAACTGCTAATGCAATCAACCTGAATAAATTACCTAATATTGTTGAGACCCCAAATGTTAACTTAAAAGTTCTGAGTAGAAAAATTGAACCTAAAGTTCAAAAAAAAGTTTGTATCAATAAACTTAATCATAAGCTTCTTGAGATTCAAAAGAAAAATAAATTAATTAACACTGCGATTATAAGCTCAATTTTTCTAACAGTGGGTCTAATAGGTTTTGTTGCAGGCTAAGAGCTTTTTAAAGTTTTTAAATCTTTTTTAATAATATCAGATATTGATATTTCTTTTTTAATGTTTTGCTTGTAACGGTTAAATTTATTTTGTCCTGGATACATTATTTCTTTAAAACCTTTAACTTTTGGAAGTTTTTTAATTGTTTTAATATTGTCTTTAATTCTTTGGTTGTAATTTTTTTGAAATAAATTTGCTTTAAAAGTTATAAATAAATGTCCTATATTCTGAGGTCCAGAGAAATCATCAAAAGGATCTTTAACTCTTCCTGCATGATTACCTCCTGTTAAAACTCCACTTAAAATATCTACCATCCATGCAAGTCCAGATCCTCTAAATCCAGCAATTGGAAGCTGAACACCTTCTAGTGCTTTTTTTGCATCTGTAGTGGGGTTACCAAATTTATCTAATGCTACACCTTCTGGTATTTTTTCATTATTTCTTGCTGCAACTCTAATTTTTCCTCTATTAATCATTGATATTGACGTATCTAAAATAAAAGGAATTTTTGAACCAGTAGGAGTACCAAAGCAAACTGGATTAGTTCCAAATAAACTTTTTAAAGCACCGTGTGGGGCAACAGCAGCTGGAGCATTAGTATAAATCATTGCTATTAAATTTTTCTTAACAGCTTGTTCAGCGTAATAACCTGACAAACCATAATGACTACTATTTTTAACAGCAACCATTCCAATTCCTGTTTTTTGTGCATTTTTAATTGCAGTTTTAATCCCAAGATCAGCTGCAACAAAACCAATACTATTGTTTGCATCAATATGCGAAATTGATTGAGAAATATTTTTAATTTTTATTTTAGGTTTTGGATTTATTAATTTTTTTGAAATACGATCACAGTACATTTTCAATCTTGATAAACCATGTCCGTAAGCACCAACTAGCTCTGCATTAATTAATGCATTAGCTGAGATTGAGGCATGATCTTTGCTCAGACCAAATTTTTGAAAAATCCCACTGATTTCTTTTCTAAGTTTTGGGGTTTTCATGATTAACCTTTGCCACGCCATGGAATATATTTGTCTATAAGTTTTCTTAAAGTTACATCAAATAACAAACCAAGCATTCCCATAACAAAAATAGTGATCCAAATAACCTCGTATTGGAAGTATTTTTTAGCAACGTTTTCAACAAAACCGATACCAGTGGTTCCTGCTAAAAACTCCGCAGCAACCAATGTTCCCCAACACATTCCAATTGCAACTCTAACCCCTGTTAAAATTTCAGGTAATGAATTTGGAAATATTACATATCTTAAAATTTGCCATCTAGAAGCGCCTAAAGAGTGTGATGCATGAATTTTTGATAATTGAGTTCCAGATGCACCAGCTCTAGCTGAAATAATCATGATGGAAAATGATACCATAAATAATAAAAATACTTTTCCAACGTTATCAATTCCAAGTACTGATATGATAAGTGGAGCCCAAGCAAGTGGTGGCACAGGTCTATATAATTCAATTAATGGATCAAAAAATCCTTTAGCAAATCTATTTAAGCCCATAAATAATCCAAGAGGCACTCCTAAAATTATTCCAATTACCAAACCTAACAATACTCTTAAAAAAGAGTCCCATATGTGACCCATTGGAATTGGAATTTTAAATAAACTAAATTCACCCGTTACAACACTTAAGACTTTACTTTTAAAGTTAGGCTCAACTATACCAAATTCATTATGAACGGGGTATTTACCTGGAATAATATCCGCTATCCAGTCAGGTAAAATAAAACCGACAATTCTACTTACATCCATCATTTCAAACCAAAGCAAAGGAATATTTTTAAATCCAACACTTGGTTTTGATAGAAGAATAAATTTACTTAATGTATCTGATGGTTTAGGTAACCATCTTCCAGAACCTTGTTCAGAACAATTTGGACCACTTGATACAATAGTTCCTGCTGGAAATAAAAGAATGTCAACTAATCTTAAAGACCCTTGTTCATTCTTTTGAACTTCATCAAATGTAAGTATAGATTTTTGCATTCCATCTAATGTGTTCGGTGGAAAAATACTTGCATATTCAATTCTTCTTGCAATTTTAAGCACATCTTTAGCTAATGTTGAAGCTACTTCTTCACTATCATCTGCTGCTTTTCTAAACGCTTTAACATCATCTTTAATTTCTTTCATTACAGATTTGTACTGAAAGTTATGATTTCTTAATTTAAAGAACTCATCACTAATTACTTTTAATTCTTGAGCTGCAGCATCAAATTTTAAACCTTTATTGGTTTTAGGAATTGTTGGAACTTCAACTTTATTTTCTACAGCAGTTCCAGATGCACCCCAGCCACCTTCAGCTTGAGCATCAACTAATCTTTTATTTCTTTGTTCTAAAGTTTCATAAGGATAATCTTCTTTTTTAAATTCATTAGATAATTGATCAATTTTACCAGCAAGCTCTGAAATTTTAATTTTTGTTTGATTTTCAAGCAAATTTTCATTCGTTAATAATGGTATAGTTGATTTAGTTTTATCAATTAATCCAACTAAAAATGATCTATGTTGTTCAGTAATTTCTTTTGAGTTTTGAATTTCATTTTTAAGTTTAGTTATATTTTTATTTTCAGATTTAATAATTGATGTACTTTTGAATTCCCTTTCCTCAATTGGGAATAGATATTTTAGTGACAATAAAGAGTCGTTTACTTTTCCAACTTGACACAGCTCATTAGCTGATTGAGGATAAAACGATTTAGCTATATCCCAGGAATAATAAAGCCATGTTAGTAAAATGACACTACTTCCAACAATAATCCAGTGTGTACCACCTTTAGCTCTTTCAGGATTGCCAAACACAGCATCAACTTTTTCAGTTTTAATAAGCTTTCGGCCATACATAATGCAGCCAATAATGGCCACAATAATTGAAAATGTAATGATTTGAGTAAACATATTAAATATCTTTTCCCATTATTTCTTCTTCCATGTCCCAAATCATGGTTAAAATTTCTTCTCTTTTACTGGTAAAATCTTTTAAGTTTTTGATATCTCTTAAATCCTCTTTTAATCCCATTGATGCAAACGGAAGATTATATTCTTTATGAATTCTTCCAGGTCTTGGTGCCATTACATAAAGTCTCTCACCAAGTAATAGAGCTTCTTCTACTGAGTGAGTAATTAAAATGATTGTTTTTCCAGTTTCTTTCCAAATTTTTAATACAAGTGACTGCATCTTTTCTCTAGTAAGTGCATCAAGAGCTCCTAATGGTTCATCCATTAAAATTAAATCTGGGTCATTTATTAAACACCTTGCAAGAGCAACCCTTTGCTGCATACCTCCTGACAATTGATAAGTGGGCGTGTTACCAAATCCTTGAAGACCAACAATTTCTAACCATTCTTCAACTTTTCTTGCAGTTTCAATTGGATCTTCTTTTTTCATTCTCAATCCAAAATTCACATTTTCAGCAACAGTTAACCATTCAAATAGAGCCCCTTGTTGAAATACCATTCCTCTTTCAACGCCAGGTCCATTAATTTCATTTCCACCTAAAATTATTTGACCAGAAGTTGGTCTTAAAAATCCAGCAGTAATATTTAATAAAGTTGTTTTACCACATCCAGAGGGTCCAAGAACTGTTAATAGCTCCCCTTTTTTTAAAGTAAAATTTACATCTTTTAATGCGTGAACTGTTTCTCCTTTAGGAGTTTTAAAAATCATGTTTAGATTTTGGGAAACCAAATCACTCATAAAAATACTTTATATTAGAATTTTTTAAAAAAATAGGCACCAATTATTTCTAATTGGCGCCTATTAAAATTTATTTTACGCTCTAAAATTAAAGAGGTAAAAAGCTTGTATCAACTGCTCCGTCTGGAGTGCTCATTCCTTTTAAGAAACCAGCAAGGTTTCCAGAAGTCATAGATTTTTCAGTTTCTGCAGGTGAAAGAAATTTAAATCCACCGATTGTTTCTTTCATATCAGCAACTTTCATTTCAGCATCTTTAGCTATAACACCCATATCTGATTTTCCAGATGCGTATCTAGCATTTGCTTCGTGAGTTACTTCGATGAAAGTTCTTAACATTCCTGGATTTTCTTTCATGAACTTGTCAGTTACAGATGTAATATCTATACCTAAGATACCAGCATCTCTAGCTTCTTGAACCGTTAAAAGTCTAGTTCCAACTGCAGTTGCAGCTTTGATAGAGTTACCACCAAATAGACAAGCCATAACAACGTCACCACTTACTAATGCAGCAGCACCTTCTTCTGGGTCCATTTGAATAACATCCATTTTAGATCTGTCAGCACCAACAACTTTCATACTTTCGTCAAAAACGTATTCAGCCATTGTTCCTAGTGGAACAGCAACTTTTTTACCCTCTAACTCAGAACCATTTGCTTTTGTAATACCAGAAGCATTAGATGTAACACATGTAGTTCCACCCATTCCGTATTCCATAGCAATATCAACAAGTTTTAAAGGAGCTTTTGATTTTACAGCATTAATGAAAGGCACTAAACCTTGTGAGTAAGAAATATCAATATCTCCTGCTAACATAGCATCAGTCATTGCACCACCATTTGAAAAGTTAGTCCATTTTACTGGAACACCAAGTGCTTTTTCGTAAATACCTTTTACTTTATCTTCTTGGTTTGGCGTTGGCCATTCTAAAAAGAATGCAACTCTAACTTCTTTAGCAGCTGAATTTGCAACTGAAATAGAAAGATTAAGAGCAACGATTGAACCAAGAATAAAACTTAATATTTTTTTCATTATTATTC
>JACLAB010015668.1_pt1 | contig 32009 bp, 19 predicted proteins | sample 8027921 | NCBI WGS metagenome assembly JACLAB01 (sample SAMN15725117, study PRJNA655200) | protist metagenome | isolation source: fluorescence activated cell sorting (FACS) single amplified genomes of... | place: USA: West Boothbay Harbor, Gulf of Maine | collected 2000-07-19 | reverse complement strand
GGCGTTGGCGCATCCGGGCGGAGCGGGGTTTGTGAGGCTCATGCACGGACAGGATGCGACGGATGTGTTTTACGCGTTGCACTCGTACGGGCCCAACGGTAGCGACGAAGCCGTTAAAAGGTTGAGAGCGCTTCCGAAGTGCGACGCGCCGTACGATTCCGAAGAGGCGGAAACCAATCGCCTCACGATTGCGAACGCTGAGTTTGGTGAGCTTCGAGCGCAGCTCGAACGCGATGGCTGGTTTAAGAGGAACATTTTCTCTGAGGCGTTTGTTCTCGCGCAAGTGTTGGGGTGCTACGTCGTTGGACAAGCCATCGCGGCTTCGCATCCGTTCTTCGCCGCGTTGTCTATCGGTATCGGCATGCAACAAGCTGGTTGGCTAGCGCACGACTACGTTCACGGCCGTGGCTGGTGGTGCTCGTTGATGCGCTGCTTTGGCGCTCTGACCAACGGCTTCTCCGCCGAGTGGTGGTCCCACAAACACAACATGCATCACTCCTTTACCAACATTGACGGCAAGGACGGCGACATTAAGCTCGAGCCGCTCTATTACTTGTCCCCGCCAGAGACGAGCGGTCGACCAGACAGCTGGTTGCGCAAGTATCAACACATTTACGGCTATCCGCTCTACGCCTTTACTTACGTGCTCTGGCGCAGACACAGCGTCTCCAGCGCTTGGGCGCGCAAGGACACTAAAGAGATCGCGCTTCTCGCGCTGCACTACGCTTGGTTGTTCGGTACGCTTCCGCTCGGCGTCGCGCTCGGCTCCATGCTCATCGGCGGTTTCCTCGTCGGGTCTCTCGTCACGGCGACGCACCAAAGCGAGGAAATCATGTACGAGGATGGCTCCTTTGTGGATGTGCAGTTCAGAAGCACGCGCGAGGCGGACGTCAAGAACCCGCTCGAGAGATGGCTTTGGGGAGGAATGGACACTCAGCTCATTCACCACCTCTTCCCCACGATGCCGCGCTACAAGCTTCACAAGCTCAGGCCGATTGTGCAGGAGTGGGCGAAGAAGCATGGCTACGATTTCCGCATTTCTGACTCGTGGGACATCTTGCGCAAGAACTATACACACCTCGAGGGCATCGCCGCGTTGGAGACCATCTAAATGTTGTAAAATTCCGTTGTTATCATGTTTTACTCTTCTCTTTTAATATGACAAAGAATTTTTAGTGAGAACGTCAATACTTGCGGTCGGGGGCTTTACAGTGTGTGCTTGGTTTGAGTGTCTGGCTCACTTTTTCATCATCGCTCGAAGAAGGACGACGCTATTAGCAGCGAGCGCTACGGTGGACGCAACCTTTTGGAATGCGCCAGAATTGAAGAGACCCTCGCGCTTTGGAAGAGGCAACCTCTTGTGCGTGAAAGTTACACCCTTGTCCTTGTTGCAGATTTGGCCCTTACCACGCAACAGGCAACGCGTCGTCAACAAACCTTCGACGCCGACGGGACCTCGTGCATGAATACGCGACGTGGAAATCCCAACTTCTGCGCCCAAACCAAATCTGAAACCGTCGCTAAACCGAGTTGACGCGTTGTGGAAGACGCAAGCGCTATCGACGCGCGAAATGAACTCGTCGGCGGTCGACTGGTTGCTAGAGATGATGCAATCAGTGTGACCGGAACCATTCGCGTGAATGTAATCGATCGCGCTATCCATCGAATCCACAAGCTCGACGGAGCACTGCAACCCACCGTACTCGTGTCTGAGGGCTGGCGCAGCCGGGAGCTTGAGTTCCTTTACGCCTCGTGGACCCCCAAAAAGTTCGACGCCGGCGGCTCTCATCGCCGTCATCAGCTCCGCAGCACCTCCACTCTTGACGAGAGAGTCGTGAATAAGAAGCGTTTCAAGCGCGTTGCACGCCGCGGGGTAATCAATCTTAGAATCGACCGCACACTTGGCCGCCATGTCCAAATCCGCGTCCTTGTCTACGTAAATGTGGCAGACACCGTCAGCATGACCAAGCACCGGAATCTTCGTGTTGTTTTGAATGTACGTCACTAAAGAGTTCGAGCCTCTCGGAATGACGAGATCAATGACGTCATCGAGTTTCAACAAATCCGCGACGGCTTCGCGACCTTCGATAAGGCACACACACTCCTTCGGAACCCCGAACGCAGCGAATTCATCCACAATCACCTCTCTCAGCTTCGCGTTCGAGCTCGCCGCTTCCTTACCCCCCTTGAGTAAGAGGCCGTTACCAGTCCGCAACGCCAACGACGCAATCTGAGGAAGAGCGTCCGGTCGGCTCTCAAAAATGATGAGCAAAACTCCCAACGGAGCCGTAACCTTGGTCAGCGTCAACCCCGAAGCGAGTTCCATGGCGCTCAACGGCTTTCCGATCGGTTCCTCCATGTTTGCGATCGCTCGCGCCCCATCCGCGAGTTGCTTCACTTTCCCCGGTTTCAGCTTCAACCGCTGCAAGAGCGCGTCTTCGACGTCGTTGGACGCCGCAGCGCGCGCCATGTCTTCATCGTTCGCCTTTTGTATCTCATCCTCACGGCGTTCGAGCGCGTCGGCGACGGCACGCAAGAGTTCCGCGCGCTGCTTTGAGGTGAGCTGTTGCAACGCTCGGGACGCGTCCCGGGCTTTGCGCGCGAGTTCAGCGGTGGCGTCGGACATGTTGGCGCGTGCAAGTGGAGTGGTGAGGTGGTTGTGGGAGCCTTGTTGAGTGGGTTTCGCTTGGCTCGGGGTAACGATAAGAGTCGAAATGGGGAATTCGCGAAATGGGGGATTCGCGCGAACGCACACGTCTTGAAAATGGAATCTGAACGAACTATCTAACTATTTCAACGCGATGAGCCTAGATGCGCGTTCGTTGAAGACTAGGGCGAGCGCACGCGAAACACCGAACCGCGTCGTCGACGACGCCTCGGATCGAATCCATAGACCCAAAACAGCGAAATTTTCAGTCATGGACATTGCGACGGTGACGAATAAGAGGGAGAGTAACGTCAGGAAACGAGCCGAGTTGTCAAAGGGTAACATGACGAACGTCGTAACGGCCATGAGTTTGCGTCTCGTGAGAGATTCGCGCGACGAAGAAGAACGGCCGACCAAGCCGAGTCGGCGTAATCGGCGCTTACGCATGGCCATGCGCGCGTCATCGATGAGAAAGAGCGGCCACGCGCTAGGTTTATTGTCCGGAAGTACGGATGATTTGAGCGGAGACGAAAGGTACTCCCCGTCTGCGTCGTTCTCGGTCGACTGACCATCTCGAGGTGGAGACATCCAAGGATACGGAAAGTGCGTCGATGCCGAGTCCGAGTCAGTCGGTAAACGAAGCGTCTCGGGCGGTACTTCCCGAAACGCAACCACAGCCGCATCGATTATGCTTTGCATCTCGGTTAAAGCATCCTTGAGCGATGTCGCTCCGCCTGGTTTCGGCATCGTCAGTTTTCCCAGTATCACGTGTAGCGTCATCGGATCATCCGCCGCCGCGAGAATATCTTCCTTGTTCGCCTGCATCAACGCCAAGCCAACGTATACGGGCATCAAGGGATGTGACACGATGAACACATCGATGAGTCTCGCCGCGACCTCCAACGACGTGACGCCATGCAAAAACCAGCACATGAACCACGGAATGGCGAAGGCGGTTGCGATTGTCGCGTTTCTCAGCGTATCCGCGAGACACGGCTCGCGTCGTTCGAGCAGCGTCAGCAACGCGCTCGTCATCTCCAAGGTGTGAAAAAGATCCTTCCGAGTATGATCGCGCAAGTGCCAGCTCACCAAACGTTCCGTGATCGCACATGCGATTGCTCGACGAGTCACCTCCTCGCCCGCCGGCGCCTTTCCCTTCAAGCGTTTCACCCCTCGCCGCGATGCCAGCACTAAAACAGCGACAACGTCGTGCAAACCTTGATAATAATGACACCCATCGTGCGCACTCAGCGCGCGACTCAGGACCCACCCGACGTCTGTACGGATTTCATCCAACTCTTCCTCGTTTGAGTACTCCTCGCGAAACATGTGCACCGAGCGCGACACGTCCGCCGCTATGGTTCTCCTTTCACCCCTGACGTCGTCCGCGCGACGAACAGCACACGCGTTGAACCCCTCGTAATCGACCCGTTTGATATCCACGCCCAACGCGCGCGCCCAGAGACGCACTCGGTTCGAGTCGACTTCGCGTCCGAGTCCCGAGTGCACCGCAGCCTCGCGAAGCGCTGGCGCATCGAACGTGTCGAAAGACGCCGATGGCGCCGACGTCGACGTCGACGAATCGCATGGTTCGCGCACCGTCGGCGCGCGTCGACAACACATCAGCACGTCGCATCGACGAACCGCACGAGCGATTGTGTCGCTTTGGTTCGTTACGTTTAACGGTACGCCGCCCTTCGCGTCACTTGGCGACGGCCATACAGATGCGACGCGAAGGGCGATGACGACGGTCGATCCCCGCGAATGTCGCGAGTCGTTGCGCGGGACGTGCGAGACGTCGTGTCCAGAGGCGGAGCGCGCGCGCCGAGTGGAACGCGACGACATCGATCCACTCGAGAGAGGTCCGAACGGACGCGTGATTCGACGATACGCGCGAAATTTGACGGCGTCGTCGACGACGGGAGAGAAGGAGGGTGATGAATCGAGCGGCGTGCGCACGCTCGAGGCGTGCGAAGATACGTGCGCGTGGTTGCTGGCTCGGTTCGGTTGCGACGAGTGGAATGCGAAAGCTTCGACACAACACCAAGCGGAGTTTCTTTGGGATCGGCTTAGAGGGGTGAGGCAGGATTTGTCCGTACAGAACTGCTTTGTGGAAGACGCTCAATCGGCGCTTCGAGTCGTCGCTTTGCTAGAGCGAATGGTGACGCACACGCTGGAGACAACTTTCGCTTTACGTCGACTCGAAACACAAACGTTCAACGAAGCACTTCACACGGAGCAGCTCGGTAAGACGTTCGGGATGCTTTTGAGACTGTATGCGGATTTGGGTGATGCCGTCAATTTGGGACGCATGGCTGAATTTTTCTCCCTCTGGCTGTGTTTGCGGATCGACGCAACTCGCGAGATTTCGGTAGAGCTGCGCAAGTTTAACCATCTAGACGTGATTAGTTCGCCACAGGTTCGATTCGCCATAAAGTGTCATCGAGCGTACGCGAGTGGGAATGGGATTGGATTCTTTAGGTTGATTGAATCGTCAGAGTGCTCGCACTTGCACGAAATATGTCTCGAAAAATACTTTACGAACGTTCGATTGGAGACGTTGCGAGCGATGAACATCGCGAACAATTCAACGACGATGACATTCGACGAGCTCGCTCGCATCTTGCGACTAGAAGAAGCTGAACACGCCAAGCAGATGGTCCAGTCGTGCAATTTACGGTACGATGACGTCGGAGTCGCATTCCGCCTTGCACCGTTCAGGTATCCCGACGCGCGAGAACGCAAGGCTGCGAGCTCCCTTCGATGGAGCGCGGCGATACTGGCCAACGCCTTGGCGCGCGTTTCTCTCTCATAGATCGCGACGTATTCATTGCGATTCATCATTCATTATTATTTACCGGTAGCCCGTAGCGATAGAATAGTTGTTCATACACACCATGCGATGCCTCGAGCGCAGCCTCACACACCGCCTCGAGATGAGCGACCTGGGCAGCATCCTCGTGACCGGTAAACGCGATCCCGCAAATGCGGCGCGCGATGCGCACGACCTGGGCTCGGTCATCGAACCCATATACACGAGCACGACTTTCGCGCGAGACGAAAACCACGAACTACACGTGCGCTCACGCTCTGGTAAGAGCGTTTGTTACTCTCGACCGGACAATCCTACTGTGGCGACGTGCGAAGAAATCCTCTGCGCGTTAGAGGACGGCGCGGACTGTGCCCTGGTTTCGTCGGGCATGGCAGCGGTAAACGCCGTTCTTGAGGGTGTCGTAGGCGGCGGAGGCGACGAGAGATGCGTGCTTGCGCCGACACGAGGATACTTTGCGGTGCGAGCTTTTTTGAAGGAATGGTGCGCGAGCAGGAGAGTCAATCTCATCGAGTATGATCCAGACTATCCATACGTGGCGTACGGTGCGGAAAATGAACGTCTCGTGGTCGATTGCCCTGAGGACACCCCTAAGAATGGGCACAACGCCGGAGTTAGCATATACCACTGTATGTACAACGCGGCGCACTATGGCAAGAGAATTAGCTTGATTTGGATCGAAAGCCCCGCAAACCCGACTTGGGATGTTGTTGACCTGGGGCGCGTCGTTCGAACGGCTCGCGCGCTCGGACATGGGTGTATTTGCGTCGATTCAACGGTGATGACGCCGTGTCTAGTGAAACCTTTGACTCTCGGCTGTGACATTGTCATGCATTCTGCCACCAAATATATCAATGGCCACGGTGATGTTGTCGCTGGAGCACTCGTCACAAGAGAGAAAAATGAAAATTGGCGCAAAATTTTGCACGTGCGCCAGCTTGGTGGCGCGGTGCTTGGCTCGTTCGATGCGTACCTTCTACTTCGCGGAATGCGCACTTTGGATTTGCGAGTGCAGAGACAAAGCGAAAGCGCGCTTTGGCTAGCTCGCAGCATGCAGGAGAGCGATATGTTCAACGGGTTTGATGTATTATATATCGGTTTGCCGTCTCATCTGCAGCACGACGTTGCGAGACGATTATTCCAAGAAGGTTTGTATGGCGGCATGTTGAGCATCGTGCTCCTCCCAGAATGGTTGCAGGGGCAATGGGACGCAAAAGGGAGACGTGGTCGGGTCGGTCTCGGCGATCTAGTTTCATTCTGTAAATTAGTAGCTACTCGCTCAACGGTGTGGACGTGTGCAACTTCTTTGGGTGGTTTCGAGTCGCTTATTGAGCATCGATATTCTGTGGAATGCGCTCCGGGCGAGCAAAATCCACACGTGCCGGCTGGCTTGCTGCGACTATCTGTGGGACTTGAAAATAAAGAAGACTTGCTTCTAGGCTTAGAGAAGGGCGTGCTCGCAGCTTTAGATTCAATCTAGAAAACAAAATATAGATGTTTGAATATCTAATTTTACATCTTTTTCGACTTGCGCTTGAGGGAAGAAAGCATGCTTTGCAGCTCGGACGACCCGACTTCCTTTGCGTCCGAGTGCAGCGCACTCCTGACAACCTTCGTGGTTTTGCTCTCCTTTTTGCTCTTGCGCCTCTTATCCCGTTCATTGATGATGAGCGTCTTGTTTTGTACCTCTTTATAGCGAGGATCTGTCGGATCGAGGCTAAAGTGATGGGATTCATACAATCCTGCAAAACGCTCGTCAGTGGTATCGAGTTTGTTGGGCTCGCCATCGTCTTCTTCATCACTTTCAGCCCGGCGTGCAGCTTTGCCACGAAGTCGGCGCTTCTCGGCGAGTCGTTCTTTTCTAGACAACTTCTTCTTCGGTTCGTCCTCGGAGGATTTCTTCGAAGGCTTGCGGGCGCCGTCAGACTTGCCAAGAATTTGCTTCTCGTCCATCATCAACAACTCCAAGTCCGCCTCAGCTTGTTCGTCGACCTCACCGCGTTTAGCCTTCTTTTTCGCCTTTTTAAGACTCGTCTTGCTGGGCGCATCGTCGAAGTCATCGAATTTACTCGACTTCTTCTTTGGCTTCGGTGCGCCATCTTCAGAGTCATACTCGGCGTCAAAATCAATCTCACCACCATCATCCATGAAGAAAGGATCATCAAACGTGGCTGCGTTCTCGCCATCAGCAAACTCTTCTTCCGCGTCTTCTGCAGCACCTTTAGCAGCTTTCGCAGCCAGGCGTTTCGCCTCACGCTTTTCCTTGCGTAGTCTCTCCTGTTTCTCATACACAGTCTCCTTGACGCCGAGCTTGCCCTCCTTCTGTCGCTTCTTAATTCGAGCGCCAAACTCTTCGAGACCCGCATGGAATGTGACTTCCATGTCGCCAGCATTCGATTTTGAACCAAACCTCTTCTTGTCTTGTTTGGCTTTTATGGCTTTGGTGGCGGCTTTCGCTGTGTCCTCTGCGTCCTCTTCGTCATCAGAGAGGAAGAAATCATCCTTTTCATCCGCGTCGTCATCGTCACCAACTGAGCCACCGAGCAGCTTTGCTAGGTATGCTTTCTTGGCAGCCTTCGCGTCCTCTTCTTCCTCTTCTTCCTCGTCTTCTGACTCTTCATCCGAATCAGATGCTAAATAGGCCGCAAAGTCTTCATCCTTCAAATTGTCTTCTGTGATCTTTCTTCGAAACGTCTTGCGACGCACGGGATCATCGTCGTCCCAGGACAACTTGACATTGGAGTGTTGAAGTGCTTTAACTTGAAACTCGGGAGCCTCGTAGTCTGCCGGGATATCTTTCGCTTCATCTCGGACTTGCCTACCGTCGAAAGACTGGTCATCGGGTACGTAGCGTAAATCCAACTTGAAGCTCGAGCGCTCGTACTCGATGCCATCACACTCGTGGTACACACCCATGGCGGTTTTGACGGTATCGAACTCTGCGATCGCGTAGTAGTAACGCAATCTGTCCCTCTCGTACTGTCGCATTTGCTCATTATCCGCCTCCTCGCCCTCTTCGTTTCCATCATCCGAGTCGCTTTCATCCTTCTTTTTCTTCTTCTCAGCGGCCTTCGCTTTTTTCTTCTTTTTGTCATCCTTTTGGAATGCGCTCAACGGACCGTACTTGTTCTCGACGGCCATGCGCTCGAGACCGAAATCACTCGGATACACAGTCACCTTTTCCAAGCTGCCACCCTTTGGAACAAACGAACGCAACACCGCAAAAAGGTCACATGCGCGAATGTGTTGCCACTCGCAATTCACGATGGCGAGACGTTTCGTCGCATCAATTGTCGGTATATCCTTATCGGCTTCACCGACGAGCATCGTCGGAAGAACGCCCTCGTCTTCATCCTCTTCGGCGTCTTCATCTTCCGACTCGCTTTCGTCCTCGTCGCTCGAAGACACCAAGCCAACACCACGCATGCGATCCATCGACTTTTCCATCTTCTCTTCGAGTCCATCGTCCTCGTCGTCATCTGACTCATCTTCCATCTTGTAATACTCCTTCATCTCCCGTCGTTGACGCGCCTTGGCGTCGAGTTTCGCTCCCGTCTTCGACGCCGCTCGTCTCCCTCGCTTGTCCAAACCCGTTCCGCCACCGCCCGACGCAAAGTTCGGGTCCTCGAACAACCCTTTAAACCGGTCATCGATCGTAACCGTTGTCGCCTTTTTGGGCATCGCCATGAATCGCGGGTCTCTGTGCATAGCCGAGAACCGTTCGTCATCGAAGACGTCTCCATTGGCGGAGCCGCCGCCGCCACCGAATCGCGGCTTTTGCTTCTTTTCACCACCGTCTGACGCACCCATGATGCGCGCGTGGACGTGTCTCGAGCGGAGATCGCGCACAAAAGACGCGTCTGTAGCGCCCGCGTGCGTTCGCGCAGGACCGGCGTCGCACGAGCGTCGACGTTTGCGGGTTTTCGGAATTGCTTATGTGAGTATACAGCTCTATTCTCGCGAGCGGGCCAAATTGTAATATTTTTTAAGTGTGGCGTCCGCCAATGCGTCCGCTCTGTCCGATTCGTCTGTTGTGAACGCGGACACGCGAGCATCAATGATGTTGCTCGATGGGCACGCGGGTTTGGTGGGTCGCGCGCGGTGTTGAACGACCGCGACGGTGGCGGCGCCAAACGCAAAATCGTGGTTGGTTCGCATCGAGCGCTTGGCTCGATCGAGACAGAGCGTCAATTCCTTGATTGCCAACTCGCTGGCGACGCAGAGATCGCGCATCGAGTGGTATCTATCGCGCGATTCTTTGCCCGCGCTTCGTTGGGCGTCACTGTAGTCGTCGACTATAGCATTTAACGTTCCGTTGTAATCGGCTTCGGCGGCGCTTCGGCGAGCGGCGTTTGTAGCTCGTTTTGAACGATAGTAGCGTATGCCGTCGCGATAGCGGAGATATTTTTCGCGGAGTACGTTCATCTGCCGCTGGTCCGCGTCGTTCTGCTCGCGAACGAGATTGTACATAGTCTGATCGTCGAGCGTTCGCGCTCGGCGACGCCGGGGAGAGATACCGCAATCCACTAAATCTTTTTTTCGCCACGTTGCAGCGGCATCTCGAGCCATTTGGTCCTCGAGCTCGTTGATTTTCGCTTCGTACATCATCTTCATCGTCGACATGTCCTCTCCGTGTTGGTTTCTAATCTCTTCTCGTAAATCCTCAAAGTCGCCGCGTAGCTTGTGAAGCGTGTCTCCGTGCTCTCGAGCGACGCACGCCTCTGCTTCCTTTAGTTTCGTCATGTCGGCGGCCCATCGACTGTGCGCCGCAGACTCTTCGTTTTTTAACCGCTCGAAGATGTCTCTGAGTTCATCCATGGATCGCTCGTCCATATCTTTCGCCTCAGAACCATACCGCGCGAGCATGCCTCGTATGCGTTTCCCGTGCGCGTCCTCCTCTCGTCTGTGCGCTCGCTCGCTCTCGTCCAAATCCTCGTTGAGCCTCGACACGCGACGCTCGTGCACGTCTAAGAGATCGTCGTGCAACTTTGCGGCGGCGAGAATATCCGCCTTTGTCGACTCGTGGCGTTGCGCGCGCGACACTTCTTTCCACTTTTCGACAATTGAGCTCTCCGTCTCCGTCATCGGTGCTTTGACTTCCATAGTCTCGTTCGGTGCGAGCGACCCCATCTGTGACGGCGCCGTTACGTTCGCGATGCTTTCAATTCCCCGTTGCACCTCGACTGCAACGCTCGACCGCGTCTCGCGCGGCGCGTTGTGGACTATTTTTAGCGCTCGTCTTTACTCCCTGGCGTTGACTTGGAGTCGAAGAACGACACGAACCGTCACACGTCGCCGGGACGAATTCCCGCGGACCTCGTCGAGTCGTGGTCGCCGCGACCAGTGCGCGCGCTACCGCCCAATCGCAGTGCGCGGGAGTTTGATGACGGCGATCGTTTCTCTCACGCTCCCGGGACCGGAAAAGACGGGTGTCGATGCGCACTCAGACTTCCCAGAAAAGAAGAGTTTGGTGACGCACTTACGCGATGCGCAGGGCGCGCTCGCGGCGCAACTCGAAGCACAGTTGACTGATTTGGAGCTCACATTAGTTGAGGAATCGCGCTCGCTCGCGCTCGCGCGTCAAGCGCGAGAGGACACGGGGATTGAACTCTACTCTCTGCAAAGCGCGTTAGCGCGCGTGCGCGCGGATTGGGTATCCAGCGATGCGATGACGACACGCGCACGCGATGAGCGAGAAGTGTCCGAGAGAGCGACGCGGTGCGCTGTCGAAGAGAGCGAGAAACTCGCCGAGTCGTACCAGGAAGCCGCGAGGCGCACGAAAGAACGGCAAATCGAGCTGGAGCATAATTCACTCTTCAAACTGGAGAGTGAAAACGCCGCGAACGCAAGAGAGAGCGACACGAACGTTGCGAGACGTGTCTCGAGCGCATTGTCGAGCGCGTTGGATCGGTCCGAAGCGGATCGCAGCACGAGAGACAAACGCATTGCGACTCTCGAAGAGTACATCAAAAGAACAAGAGAAAATTGCCGCGAGTGCGCCGATGTCATTCAGGAGCTCGAGCTGGAGGCGACTGGCGTTGAGAGCGCTATCGAGGATTGCGATTCAAAGATTCGAGACGTCGATTCGAACGTCGAGCGCACTTTGCGGAGTTGGAAAATGACGCTCGAGCAAGTGCGCAAACGTGATGAGCTCCTCGTGCAGTACCGCATTGAACTCGAAGAGAAGCAAGACGACATACGCATCGTGGACGCTGAGAGTGCGGGAATAGACGCCGCGATATTGGCTTCATCGGAGATATCGAACAGTCATCACACCGATATAAAGAATGCCGAGGCCAGTATCGAATCGACTGACGCGCTTGCGACGTCTCTTTCTGCCGCGATTGATGATAAGAAGGCGCGATACAATACCGTTCAGCTCGAGTCTAAAAATCATGAAGCGCGATCTCGAGGTGAAGAGAAGCGCAGAGGAGACGTAGAAAACGAAATCAAAAGGGCTGATTCATCCTATGTCACCCATATGCGCGCTCTACAAGAGCTCAAGGACTGCGCGTTACTTCGCATGGCGGACACGATGACGACGGACAAGCTCGTGCAGAAATTGGTGAAAGAATCCAGGGATTTCAGAGCGCAAACGGAGGCAAACATCGGCGATTACGTGGGCACGAAGCATCAGATAGCGCAAGTAAACGTAGAGACGATGGTTTGCGAGAACGAAATCACGAGTCAGGTTGAAATCTTGGAGGATTTGGAGAAAAAGATTGAGACGCAAGAAGCAGATGTGCGCGCCAGCGAGCTTGAATTTGAGCAGAACCTTGAAGACATTGGGAAGGTTACGAACGAGATAGACGAGTCGAACAGGCGACTCGAAACTCTCGGTGGGGAAAGTCCAGAGCACGTCGGTCCGTTGGAGGCTCAAATATCACACTTGAAGAATGACATTCAAGAGTTGGAGTGCGCCAGCGCGCGTCTGCGAGCCGAATGGCTGGATACTCAATCGACGCTGCTGCGATGCGACAAGTTGAGCAAAGAGTCTATGGAACAACTCGCAATCATGCAAAGAGACCAGCAAATACTCGAAAAGAAAAAGTGTCGACATGAGCGTAACATTTCACTCTTGTCGAACGAAGCTATGGCGATTGAAAAAGTGATGATTCGACAGCAGCGCAAATTGACGTCCATCGACGAATCCATCGCGCGCGCGCAATGTTGTTTACGAGAACGGGCGACGTGCATCATAGAAGCAGAAACGATCAAGTTGCAAGAGACGGATGCACTTACTCTTCAGAACAGCGGGATTATCGCTGAAATTAGACGTCGTCAGAGTTCCATCGGGTCTGCAACGATGGATGCTAAAAAACTCTTGAGATTGATAGCCGATGAAGAGCGGAAAATTCACGTCGAGCACGAGGCGCAAGTTGCTTTAGATCCTGAAAAGGGTGACGCCGACGTCGCCCAAGCAATCAAGGAAAACGCGCGACTAAGAAGCACGATTTCAAAACTCGATTCCATCAAAAACCAGGTCGGCTCTCAAATCCAGTCGTGCATACATCGTCGGAAACTCATCGTCGCAAAGGGCGATGCCTCAAACACGAGCGCGAATGCCAACGAATCTGAATTGAGAGAGGCTGAACACATGACTTCCGCACTGCGCGCTCAAGAAGACGTCGCGAGGAGGATAACGTCGTCTGAAAATGACATGCGAAATCTGCAATTCAAGATTGAAGCTTTACAGGGTGACTTAGATGAGACTAATCGTTCGCACGAAAACGTATGGCGAGGCGTGCTCAGTTTGCAATCCAAGCGCGACTCGTTGCTGCATCAAGCAAAGGTCCACTTGCGCGAAAAGTACGAACGCGCCGTCCTTGGCACGAGCTGCTTTCAGAATATGCTAAGGAAATTTCGGGCGTACATTGCACGATCGGTACACGAGAGTGATCTCTCGGACGACGCGGAAAGATTGGGCGCGGCGATTCGTCGCATGTCAACCGAGCGCGATGCCTTGCGGAGAAAACTCGTCGAAAAGAGCGACTGCGATTCTGACTTCGTCGTGGAGATACGTCGAGCATTTGCGTATTTGACGTGGGCGACTTCAGACATCACGGTGTCATCCATCGATCGCGTGTAAAATATATTTTTCGGTTTCAATCTATTTTTCCTAGTGCATAGGCGCGAACGACGTCTTGATGAATCACCTTTGACGCGACAATCACACCTCCACCGCCGGGTAGCATCAATCGCCGATCGCCATCTTGCCCCGTCAGCGAAAGTTGCTCACCGTTCGTGTCTGTGACGACCGCGCCAGCTTCTCGCGCGCACAACACGCCCGCGGCGTGATCCCAAGAGTTGACGTACGGATCATCCTTTTTCGGATGCTGGACAAAAATATCCGCATCGCCGACGCACACCGCGATGTACTTGCAAAGCGACCCGCAACACAACCTTGAAACACCAGCTGGCTTAACCCCCGCCCGACCGAGCGGTAAATGTTCGAAATCCTCGTGCGCCGAAACTACGACGCGCGCGTCATTCAGACTCTCTGGAGCGGACGTGCACAAAGTGCGAAACGCATTGTCGCCAAATGCTCGCGCAAAACACCCCTGACCACGAACGGCGAACAGTTCAATCCCGTCACCGCCGCACCAATTTGGCGCCATCATGACTGCGACTCTCGGCCCTGCATTATCGACGAGCGCGAGGCCGAAGACGAACTGTTTTGTTTCGTCATCCGAAACAAACGCCTTCGTGCCGTCCAACGGATCGCACACCCAATATTCACCACATTCCCTCGAATCATCCACGGTGACCCGCAATGCCTCCACTGCGTCGTTCGCATCAATTTCTATCACCGCTCCACACGCCTCGAGCACCGATTCGAGCGTTCTCGCGTCCTCCAACGCCTCGACTTGCGTCTCTTCGCCCACGAAGCCCGTCGTCGTCGTCGCAGCGAACCCGTCGAGCACCCTTCTACACACAATCTGCGCCGCTAAATCTGCCGTCGTCGCTACGCTAGAGTCTGATTTCACCGTCGCGATCGCGTTGGTTTTCTTCGCGCGCATCGCCGTCGTCACCGCCGCGTGCGCAGCCGTTCGAGCTGCAGACACTTCGTCTAGTTTCAACAGTTGTTCGAGCGCTGCATCATCAGCATCATCAACGACGCGTTTGAACGCGCACACACGTCTCGGATCGGGCCGCGACGACAAGGACGACGACGCTAACGCTAGCGACGCTGAACACCACCGGCCATGATGTCGACCGATGATCCGTGACGTCGGTGAAACCCCCGCACGCATGCTCGTTGTGTGGACGTAACCGTAATCCGTCAACCGGCGTCACTACGCGCCGCGGGCGAGCGGTGCCACGATGAAACGCGCCGACGTCGTTTTCGCCGTCGAAACCGCAGAATGGTTCGCGCACATCACTGTCGGGTTCGCGTTTGTCTTCGTCGTCTCGCTCATCGTCGCGGCGGTGCTTCGGGTTCCACTGGTGTTTTGTTTTGGGTGCTTGAGCGTGTCGAGTTGGCAAATGTTCGTGCCGACGCACGCCATCGGGTCGATGCGAGCGAAAGGGTTGACGTCGAGAGATCTCGCGAGAGCGGTGTTTGAACGCGTGCCGGGGTACGGAGTGATCGCGATCGCGTGGGGGTTGGGTGGGAAGAGGCATCTGTCGGCTGCGAGCGCGAACGCGGACGAAGCGTCCTTCGTTTCGGCGTCGAAGAGAATGTCGGCGTCGACGGACGAGCCACTTCCGCCGGGACGACGAAGACTCCCACCCGTGAATATGTGGCCGCACAGACCAGTCTTCGTGCGGTCGAGTCCGAGGTCTGTGACGCAGCGGACTGTTGACGGGTGGGCGAGCGCGAGCGGTCCGGTGTTTAGGAGAAACCATCCAAACGCGCGGGCTGACGAACGCGAGGCGAGCGTTCCGGTGAACACCGAGACGGCGATGGAGTTTGAAACGGAGCTCTTCGCTGGGAAAATCTTGTGTCGGTTTAAGGGTGTCGATAAGACAGCGTCGAAGACGCCTGAGTCGTTTTACTCGAGAAAACGCTGTACGTTTCAAGTGCTCGTGCAGGGGAAATTTAAGGAACGCATTCGAGCCGACCAGTTGGTGACGGGAGGAGAGTTTTATCACCCGTTTGAAAATGTGCCACCGAAATCGCTCGTGTACGCGGGTCAGCAGTTTTTCATGCAACTCACCCCAGGATTGGAGGTGGACATGCTCGCGGATCCGCCGTATTATTACGCTCCGATGGCTTCGACGGTTTCTATACTCGCCGCGCATGAAAACGGACAGGTGCCGGATATCACGTCAGACATTGGTGAAAACACGCGTTTATTTGGGGGTAAGTTTGCTGAGCGCGAAGTGTCGCTCAATGAACGTTCGAGAATATTTTCCGACGCGCAACAGGCGGCCAATTACGAGTTCAATACGGAGGACGTGTACACGTTTGACTACTTCCAAAACGTCTTACTCTTTGACGATTATTGTCTGGACATCCGCATCGCCAAGAGAATGCTGCACACGCATCTCGTCGGTCAACCCATCAACTTTTTTGCCAAAACGAAGGATGGACGATACGCGTACTCGTTTGAAATCTGGCATCAAAGCCTGCTTCTCAAAGCCAAGGAGCGAACGCCGATGGGTGCGCCTTGGCCGCCAAAGTCGCGAACGACGAGCCTCGCCGCGTGAAACAAACGAAAGACGCGTTCGTCCCTACTATATGCGATGTAAATTAAAGAATGCATGTATCCTCTGTCCACCTCCTCTTATCGCACGTATTCGACATTACAAAACCGTACTACCGACGCGCGCATCTTCAGGTTGCTTACAAACCGATTTCGTTGGCGTACTGCGTGATACCCCCGACGACGTTGTACACGTTTTCGTGTCCACCCGCCACGAGCGCTTCACACGCCCTCATGCTTCGCCCGCCAGCTTTACACATGAAGATTAATTTCTTATCCTTTGGCATATCTCCCAACCACGTCGCCGCCTCGCTCAACGGCTTCAACTGGAACCGACGCACTCGCGCCGCATCCCACTCATCCTGTTCCCGCACATCCACAAACATTGTATCCTCATCGTCCGCCGTTTCCAACAACTCGGCCAATTCCTTGACGTCGATGTTCGTCAACGGCGCGCCCGCCGCCGCGACGTACGCCCGCGCCTTCGTCGCTTCACAACGCTGAAGCTGATGACGTTGCTGACGCACCTTTGTCGTCGTAATCGCCGCCGTTCGCGCGTACATCCGCGTCGCCATCGCTCGAATCAATCCGTGCGCCATCGTTCTAATCTCTTTAAGCGTCTTTCGTTCGTGCTCGCGTGCGTGCGCGCGTCGTTCTTCGGTCCAGCGTTCGACGTGGATCGTTGTGACGGCACCGACCTCGATCGGTGCCGACCTAGAAGTGCCCGTCGCGGTTGAGTGCGTGCGCGAGCGCGCATGCGTGAGCGGATGAATGAATGGATTAATGAATTGATGGCGCTGACGAATAGCAATGACAATAATGATGATAATGATGATGCGCTACGCCGCCGCCTTGGCCGCCGCCTCGTCGATGGCTCGAACCCAGTTTTTGATTATCAACAACCCGTTTTCGGTGATGATGCTCTCCGGATGAAACTGCACGCCCTGAATCAAGGGATACTTTTTATGCTTGACAGCCATGATTGTCTCATCCTCCGTCCACGCCGTCACCTCGAGCTCGTCCTCCGGAAACCCCTCCCGCGAGATGACGAGGGAGTGGTACCTCGCCGCCTGGAACGGATCGGGTAAACCGGATAAAACGGTATCCATATCCGTTCGATGCCACACGAGCGAAGACTTGCCGTGCATCAAACCAGTGGGCGCGCGAACGATAGTGCCACCGAAAACCTGGCCGATGCACTGATGCCCCATGCACACGCCGAAAACCCCAAACTCTGGCCCGAGCTCGGCGCAGGCTTGAAGAGAGATCCCAGAGTCTTCGGGACGTCCCGGACCCGGGGACACCATGACGCCGCGCGGGTTCATCCGCCTGATCTCGTCCACGGTTTTCTCGTCGTTCTTATACACCACGTGCTCGCACCCGCAATCGCCGAGATACTGCGAGAGGTTGTAGGTGAAGCTATCGTAGTTGTCGATGATCACCACCGGGCGATCTGAGCTCGCGGTGGCGAGCGCGGCGCGTCGTGGACGCGTCGCGGATGCGCCGAACGCGTTGAACCCTCTTCTCGGTGCACATCGCTGACGTTGTTGACCACCACGCGTCGACGCGCGTCTCACCGCCCCTCGCATCGCCGCCGTCGGCATAGACCCCGCCGAAGACGCGCTCGTCGTCGCCGTCGCCGTCATCGCCAGTCTCGTCGACATGACGCGCTACTTTTGACGGCGCGCGCGGACGCCGATGGATGGCTTTCCCCGTCGCTTTTCGAGGGTGACACCACTTGTCCGATCACGTGTTTTCATCATTAATTTTACGGTTCACGAACCGTTATTTGACCCCATGGGTCAATGAGACGTCCGGGTGTTTTACATACTGAAGTTTCTCAAACACGATGTATGGTAATTTTTACTAACGTTTATCGCCCTTGAAGCTGTTTTTTTTGAAAGATGAACACAGCTGTCGCCGCGCCAAACGTCGACGCCGAGCGCCGAACACCGATGCCGACGGGCGGCGGCGGCGGCGGCGACGACGAAGATCGATTGGGATGGCGCGCGGCGTTTAGTGATTCCGACGATGGGGCGAGCGATGAGGACGATTGCGACGAGGACGTCGTCGTCACGGGTGATGATGATGGTTTGAGAACGATGATGATGTTGGATGGCGTGAGCGCTCCGCCGCCGACGATGTCGGTGACAGAGGACGACGCGCGGAGGTTTGTGGAAGCTGAAACAATCTCTACCGGGGTTTCGGTGGCTGGGGCGACGGACCGCGGTGGCGGCACGGCTGTGGTATCGAACGCGAACGTGGGCGGTATTCAGACGGCGCACGCGAGCGTCAACGTCGGAAGGATCGGTCCGGAACTTCGTGAGCTTCGTTCGGCGCAGGGTGAACACGCAGAGTACTACACGATGAGTCACTACGATCGGTTATACGGATCCGAGGCGCCGTGGAGGCGGGAATCGCGTGGATCAAAGGTTTGGTGTAAGGATGTACATGGACCCGGATGCACGGAGTGCACGTCGTGTCACTTTTGTCGACAAAAGACGACGGATAGAAAGACGACTTGTCAGTGCGGGTTCTGGAAACGCGCGCCAGAAGGTGGGCGCGGGCGAGGGGTGTGGTGTGGATGGTGTTTGGAGATGCGAATGGGTGAAAATTTGGATGAGGCAGTGAGCGACGCCGAGTGGCGATGTCCGGTTTGCCGAGACATTTGTAACTGCAGTGGAGCGAATTGTTTGCGAGCGAAGCGCAACTTGTTCCCGACGCAACAGTTGACGAACGAAGCCTTGACGTACGGGTGGCAGTCTGTCGCGCACTATCTCATCACGACCGCCATCGTGAGCGGGCGAGACGCGCCACCGATGTTGGATTTGCCGGCGGCGTACGCTGAACGCCAACGCAGAAGGCGCAATCCAAACGCTGGAGGAGGCGCCGATGGTGCGGGCGGCGGGCGAGGAACCATTCCAGGAATGTTTGGCGCGCGTTCGGGTAAAGAGGCCAAGGCGATGGCGCTCCGGGCCAAGGTGGCTGAGAGCGTTCGCGCGGCGTTCGGTGAACTCAACGACGGCCGCGACGAAGGCGCCAACGACGCGGACGCCGACGAAGGTCTCGATGACGAGCACGACACGCCGACGCGAGGCGGTGCTCGCGAGGGTTCTGCGCAAAGGGTGCGCTCACGAAGATCTAGAGCGTCGAGAGGCCGCGCTCGCGGCCGTACAGAGAACCGAGACGCGTACGATAGCTCTGACGGATCTGAATTGGATTCGTCAGATAGTGAGAGCGATTTGGAAACGGAAACGGACGTCGCGCCGGTGCGGCATTCTGTCCAGTCGCACGTCGCGCATACGGCTGCTGAAACCGGCGTAGCGCCACACGCAGTGATTGATGAACCCATAAACGTGGAAGTTATCGACGCTGCGCCTTTCCGAGCACGTGCGCACACCATATCAGGTCCTCGACCATACAGCGCTCGAGGCAACGACGGCGGAACAGTCGTTCGACAGACGAAACATAAGCGTGCACGGACGACGTACGGTGGTAATCCACCGGTGGACGGATGGCGTTCGGACGTCGACGACGGCGGTGACGATATTATCGAGCCCATCGTCATCGAGCGAAGCGTCACACAAGTGGCGAATGAGGACGAAATTGTCGTCCCGCGACAGATTTCGAGACAAGAGCCGCTCGATCCCGCCGCCGTAGTGACGACGATGGTTTCTGAATACGGCGAAACATTGGTTGTTCGTGAAGGTGACGTCGCCCGAGCACCCACCGTACGACGCCGTCGCCGCCGACGTAGACGCTTGCCTCGACCAGGAGACGAAGGCGTTTTCGCAACGGTGAACCCAGAAGTCATCGCCGCCTCGCAGTCACGGGCGACACACGCCTCTGCGCGAGAAGAAGAGGAAGAAAGCAAAGCAGCGGAGGGTGAAGGTGCATGCGCGGAAATTTTGCGAAGCGTTCGATGCGGGGACATTATCGATGAATCCAGGTACAGAGAAGCCTTGGTCGATTCCAATCAAGCGCTCAAGACGTCCACGGTTGAATCAGACGCGGGGATCACCGTGGATGAGGCTGAATTGCGCGCCTTTTGCGCGCTCGTCGTCCGAATTGCGCGTGTATCGCCAAAGACAGAGGCTGGATTGAGTGTCATCTCGGATGCAAGAGAAGTGCTCGCAGACGCCGAAACGTTTCGCATGCATCGAGGAACGGCGAGGGCGATCATTTTGCGAGCGTTGCTTCGGTGCGCAGATCACGCAGCGTTTCGAAACGTGCAAGTAAGAGCGGCGCTGATCGAAGTGCTCACGCTTATGGCAGAGCTCGGCCAAGAGTACTGTTTGATTCGCGAGACGATGCGGGCCAAACCGGGAGAATCCGCGTCGACGCCATTGCCGGAGCACATTCAGGCATCCATCGCTGAGCTACGCGCCGAACGCGCCGATGATAATGCGGGCGACGAAATTGAAGTGTCGTTGAATGACGACGATGTAGCGCTCTTGTTGTTGGAAAGACTCGAGGCGGCACACGTGCTGCTCTTCGCTTCGATGGCGGCACTACGGCGGTTTGTGCGCGGCCCGCCGTTGGCTGGCCGAGAGGAACTGTTTTGCCCCACTCTCGCAGCTTTCTTGTCGCCTGAATTTCCATTTAAAATCAAGTTGCGGAAGCAAGCGTTGCGATTAGTCGCCACAGCTGTCACTGCCGCCGCGCGCGATTGGGGTGATCCCAAGTCGCCGGAAATTGTCGCCTTGGCGAAGAATTGTAGCGAACACATTTGGCCAGCAATGTCTAGTCTGTTGGCGTCCGATTTCCCAGCGAGATCAGCAAACGCACCGCAGGTCGTACTCGGTGGGTCTGGTGTCACTCGAGGCGTGATTGAAGGCACCGCACGCGTCATGGCGCTTCTGTTACGATCCGGGGTTTGGGTTTGGGGTAACGTTGAGGCGGCCATCGTCGCACCACACACACCTGGTACTTTCTGGAGATTGGCGGGCGCTCCGTATCGGGCGCTCGCGATGCGGCTGTATGCGCGTTTGCTAGACGCCACCCCTGTGCTATACGCCGGCGTCGGTACGCCTCTGTTGAAACTTTGGGCGTTATCCACGATGGATCCCTCGGCGGGCGAGTCTGGTGCGTCCGGCGTGAGTAGAGCTCGTGCGCGATTTTCGCGAGCAGCCAAGCGACATCCTGTGCTCTTCGCCGCGTTCCCGTCATCCACTCTACTCGAAGGATGCGAGAGATCTGAGAACGCGTCATTGGAAGTACGCGGGCGTTGGTTCGCCGAGGTCTTGCATCAGGCTGCGACGACGACTGTTTCTCCAAAGGCGCGCTTGGCCGCAATTGCGGCGGCGAATGCGTTTTGGGACGTCTTGTCCACGCGAGAGGCTGAAGTGAGAGGGAAGCACAACGAAGGCCAGTTCGCAGCGGCGAGTGCGTTAGTGTTAACCATTGCCGTATCGCACTTGTCTGAGGCCTTCAACGCGCCACCGCCGAAACTTATACCGATGCTCGTAAAGACGATTCAATTGAGCGCCACGCGCGGAGGTAGAAATTCCGCGCTTCGCGCTGATATTCTATCGCACGCGTTGCTCACCATTGCGGCAAATTTCAACGGGAAAGATACGGCGACGCTCAACACACTTGTTGCTGTTTTACACGAGACAATTGAGCGACCGCACGCCGCGGACGGAGAGCAGACGGTGAGCGCCATGTGGTCAGCGCTCGACGCAAGCGGCGGCGCACTTTATCAAAGTCTCGGCGTTCCCGCTGAAAAAGTGACTGCGCTCAGAGATTTCGTGCTCAAATTCTGCGCAAAACGTGCCATCGAACGTGCGCGATACACCGCGTCGAGTAAATCTGCTTCGCAGGGCGCGATTGGGTGGGCCAAGGCTTTGTCGCTTCTCGCCAAGACGAGTTCGAATCACGATTGGTTTCGCGAGCTGATGCATCCGTTTTTGGATGCGCTCCAATCGCCGGCGGTTCCAATCGGTAAAGGCGCAGCTCCACCGCCCATATCCATCTCTGATGCGTCTCTCCGCGCCGCTCTATACGCGACACTCACGGCAATCGTCTCGCGTCATCCGGCTGTTGTTGCTTCGGTGACTGGCAACGAATCTGACCCGGCGTCTAACGCCGAAAACGTCTTCTTTGTAGCCATCGCGCGTGCAGCTCTCGGTGAGATAACCTACGCGTTGGGAAGCGCCGAAATGAGCAAGGGCTACCTTCCCCTCACTGAAAACGATAGAAACGTCGCCGGGAGGAAGTTGAGAGCGAGCATTCCAGCTTCGGCGCCGAACACGACGTTAGAAGAGGTGTATCGATCCTTCAAGCCTCCGATTGAAGTAGTTGTCAAGAACGTCAGCAGTGATCCCGGGGCGAATAGCGCCGGCGCCGCCGTTACACTGACGACCGTCGCGGTCGCCGCGTTGCGATTCATCACCGCACTCGGAACCTCGCACGCGTCTGGAAGGCGAATGGTACAAACATACGTGTTATCGCCGATTAAAGCGGCGATGAATCGCAGGGATTCACACGCCAGGCAGACGTTGAAACCACACGTGCACGCGCTCTGGACATCACTCGGATTGCTCAAGGATACAAAGGAAAACGAACCGCCCGCGAACGTGACGTCGGTACCTCCATCGCCCGCTGTGAATCCTCTGACTCGTATCGAGATTCCGCCGACTCCCTGGCCCGCGGGCACCGAGGCGCCGTGTGCGTTCGCGTCCATCGTGACGAAACCCAAGGGAACGGTCGTGAACGTCGTCGGTCAGCTCGACACGCGCAAACCGTCGAGAGGCGTGGACGTCAAAGAAAATCCAAAGACAGGCAAGAAGTTCGACATGCTGATTTTGTATCTCAATGACCACGCCGGGGATAAGATCCGCATTCAACTCATCGGGAAGAGCGCCCAGGCGTGCGCCGCCGCGTTGGATGTAGAAGGGATACCGCGCGACATCGCCGTTGGTTTCGTCGGGCTCACGTCGCAAGCGGGTAAAGACGGCGTCGCGATGTGCTGGGATCCCAAGGAACGTGCCGAAATGTTTCTCAATCCCGACAACTTTTAGTTTACCAGTAGCAACGAGAAACGCGCGTCAGATAGATGTATTGAATTGAAAGAAATCATCCATTCATTCGTTACAAAAAGCAGAATCGAAAAAAAGACTCGAAATTTTCATCTCGTTTATTTCTTTCCCTCTTCATCGAAGACCTCTTGTTTGCATACAGGACACGTCTTGTTTTCCCGCAACCAAGGCTCGACGCACTCCCCGTGAAACGCGTGTTTACATCGGGGTAAACTACAAACGTCCTCATTCACCTCAAATTCCATGCAGCACACCGCGCATCGCGGATCATTCACGCTCGCGTCACCCGCTTTCATCTTTGGCAACGACGCGATTTGCGTATCCGTCAATCCGCACGTAACCTTTCCCACGTGTTCGCCGAGTTCAATCAATTCCTCGTACGTCATCACGTCCGTATCCAAACCTTCTGCCGTTTCGGAATCCCCCTCCGCGTTTGGATCGATCCCCGCCATGGCTAAGAACCGGTTCCGATACTCCCTCTCCTCTTCCTCTTGTAACTGCCGAGCCAACGCGAGCGATTCATCCTCGGCTTCGTTGTTTGCGTCGGCGCCGACTGCGTCTTGCATCGTCGCGGCGTCATCAAACTGCATCATAAAGTAAGTGCGCTCTTGGTCTTGAAGCATTCGCGCCAACGATACGGAATCATCCTGCGTTTCCGAGGTGTAGACGCATCGGTCAGTCTGCCGAGTCGGTTACAACCGCGCCCGCGCGCGTCGTTGTTCCCCCGAACGTGTTTTCCTTTCGCGCGCATCCCCCGAACGCGCCCCGGCGCGTAATTTCGCGACAACCGACAATGGAGAAAATATAAGCGTCGCACATCCAATCGTACCTCGTTCGTCGTCGTCGTCGTCGTCGCCGGCGGCGCCGGCACCGGTGCTGCGGCGTGTCCTTCGTTGGTGCCGATTCGTCCTCTTCGTTGGTCTTGCGCGCGTCGCGCCGCATCGCCGGGATGACCGAGTTTACGTTCCCGCGTCGTCGGCGTTGATCGTCCGCTATTTCCACGGGACGCATCGTTTTCGATATCGTCGATATCGTCGACGATCGGGTGCGTCATCGGTCCAAATCGTCACCAAAAAGTGTCTTGTCGCGTCAGACTGTGAAGCTCGACCGAACCGAGTTTTCGGTACCGATGTCGACCGAAGGCGACGACGACGAAGTGATGATCGCGCGACCGGCGTACGCAGAGGCGTACATCGAGGCGTCGACGCGATTGCGCGCGTTCGTGGACGTGCGAGACGGTGATACGGGCGCGCCGGGGCGTGGGAATAATGCTGATGCTTTAGAGAGGATGAATAGCGGTGACGCCGCTGAAGCCGATGCGATGACTGTGCAACAGTACACGGAGGGCTTACGCGCCGCTGACGATGTCATCGCGTCATGTTCCGCGCATTACACCGCGTGGGCGACGCGGTGGAGGTGTGCGAAAGCGCTGGCGGCGCTGCAGAGAACTGACGCGGACGCTCGAGCGGTTTTGTACGACGAGCTGGAGTACGCGGAGAACAAGACGATGAAGAGCGCGAAAAACTACCAGGTTTGGAATCACGCGAGATTGGTGTTGGGGGCGATACCGATTGATGTTCATGGGATTCGGGAGCGGGCGTTCGCGCACGTGAACGCGGCGTTGGGTCTGGACGCGAAAAATATTCACGCGTGGTCGCATCGAGCGTGGTGTGTGGAGCGGTTCGACGCGTGGGAGGATGAGTGGGAGTTCACGAAACGGGCGATCGAGTGCGATTGGAGGAATAACAGTGCGTGGAATTCGCGCTTTCAGTGCGTGTTGAGAGCGGTGAAGAACGGGACCGGGGTTGAGGCGATTCGTTCTGAGACTGCGTTTTCGACTGGTTGGATTGAACGCGACGCCGACAACGAAAGCGCGTGGAACTATCTGCGCGGGTTGTGTGATTTGGTTGAAAACGAACCGGTAGAGGAGCCTTTCGCTCGCGAAATCGTTGCCGTCGCCGTCGCGTGCGCTCGCGCGAGCGTTCGCGGCGATGTCGAGACGAAATCCCGTCACGGGTTGTTGTTTCTCGCCGATCGAGCCGCCGCGCGAGCGACTCGAGACGCCGACGCGTCTCGCGTCAACCACGCCGTTGCGCTCTTCGGAAACCTCATCACTTTAGACCCACTCAGGGGGAATTATTACCGCGGACGAGTCGATCGTCTTCACGCCGCAGTAACACGTATTGGATTGTAAAATTGTATCCCACCGTAGTACTCTCAGCGAAACGCTGCATCAGACCTCACTTTAACGCGAGCGACGCACCGACCGACGATGTCAACCCTCGCGGAATTCCTCGACTCGATCACCCTCGGAGAGTACTCGAGTCGTTTCGTCGAGCAAGGCATCGAGGCGCTCGAAGACTTGCGGTACGAGCGCGACCTCGACGGGCTCATCGAAGACGTCGGTCTCTCTGGAGCAAACGCGACCAAGTTTAAGGTTGCGCTTCACGCGGCGCTGCGAGACGGGAAAGAAAAGAAGAGAGAGAGCTCAAAAGACGTACCAGCGACAAAGGATGACCTGAAAGCGGCGGTGGCGGCGTCGATGGCGAAATCGCGCGCGAGACAAGGTATCGAAGGAGAGTCACGCGGTGGTGGCGCCGCCTCAACCTCAGGCGGCGGAGGAGAGGTTCGGATGTCTGGCGCAACCGAGGCGGACTTTGCGCCGAAAGTGTCCGTCGACGAAAGAGTGTCGGATGAAATCAATGCCAAGCTCGGGTTGGCAACGGCGAGCGAGATTAATGAGATATTGGCTGCGCACAAGGATAGAGACTTGTTGCGGCTGCTCAAACTCAAGGGCGTTCCGATCGACGCCTTGGGTAAAGTGGATTGGAGCGGGCACGAAGTGCTGAAGACGAATGAAATCGCGATGCGGTGTAAATTGTTGAGTTTACGCCTCGACTCGTCGCGCAATAATCACCCGTTGGCGAAGAAAGCACAACGCGCTGTGCAAAACGCGCAAGACTTGCTCAGTCACAAGGATACACGCAGGGAGTTTCTCACGATGGCTGTGCGTAGGGCGGTGGATGAAATGCGCGCCGAGGGAAAGATCCAGGGTGGATACGTGTCATACACGGGTGTGCACTACGCCGCCGGGGCGATGGCGACAAAGGCGGCTGAGGAAAATTACGTCTCCAAGGACATGATGAACGCTGCCCCGACTTACGACGAGTCCATCCACTTTGAACACACCGAAACCGACGACGGCGTCGATGCCGCGCGCGTCGAAGTGACGAAGAAAACAGCGCCCAAGGTGGACGTGTCTAGCATTCGCGCCAAACTCGCGAGCAAGTCGAAAAAGCCGAGATTCATGTAGTCGCGCGATGCACGGGGCGTTCTCGAGGCAATGCGGCGTAATCTGCTATAGCTAATAGCTTACAACAATTTTAAATTACTTAGTACAGTACAATCTTCAACTCTCGTCGAAACGCTCGCGCATCCACCGACGCGCTCGGTAAACATCTTCCACGCAGAGTTCGTGGCCAATGTCATCGCGTATGACGATTTGAGCCCCTGTGGCGCGACCAGCCTCGAACGACCAATTCGTGGGCACCAACGGATCTCTCCCACCGGCAAGGATCAGCGTCTCTGGCCAACGTCCCGTCGGCGTCGACGCCGTCACCCGATTTGGCAGGTATCCGCGAACGGCGAGCACTCCCGCGACGTCGCGAAGCTCGCTTCGAGCGCACGCCAATGCCAAACATGCCCCTTGCGAAAACCCACCGAGTACGACCCGATGCCGCGGAATCCCATGTTCACGCTCAATCGAATTCACAATCTGAACGGCCATCTCCAGCGACGCCTCTATCCCATCGCACGTCCACTTTGACGACTCTTTTCTATTCGCGTTGACCCACAACCGAGGCTCGAACCACGCGCGCGTCTCCCCGACCCCGCTCTCCGTCGCCCGCATCGGCGCGTCTGGACAAGCAATCATCACGTCGCTACCGCCACCATCTGGCGCGAAGACGACGGCGCGACAAAACTCTTCCCAACTCGCCCCGGCGACATCACCGAACCCATGAAACCAAAGTAAGAGTTTCCTTTTTGTCTGCGTTTGCGACTGCGCGTGCGTCGTCTCCTTCCGACTCCACGCCCTGGCCCCGGCGATGGAATGCGTCGCCACGCCCTCAAACACCCCCACCGCGTTCTCTATCCGTCGATTCAATCGTCGCACGACGCGTTCGACGTTCACCGCGTCGTTCGCCTCGACGCCGTTCACCGACCTCCTGCTCAACGAACATCGATGTCGTTGCTGGTTGAGACGCACCCGCACCGACGACATCGCGTCGACGACACCGACGACCGACGGGACGAGTGCCGACGATACAACCCTCTTCATATTCGCGCCGAATCACGACGATACCGACGTCCGACCGCGCGTCGCGACGTGACGTCGTGAATCGAAAAAATGCCACTAACCGGACAGGTCAGGTGAGACTGAAGAAAAAGCGATAGATTTCTCGACACCATCCAACCACCCCATCCGCAGTCCCACGCGCGCGCGCGCGCGATCGACCTTTCGTCGTCATGAATGCGAAAAAGGTGCGCGAGAATTTTATTTTATTCGATATCACGCGACGTGGACGCGGATGCGCGGGAGGCGCGACGCGAACGGGCGCGAACAACGTGGATGTCGTTTCGAAAAGATGATGCGCAACGCTTTGTTCCCCCAACCAACTGTCGATCGATGCTCGTCTACGGAGACGCGCGCGACGACGATTAGACCGCCGCGACGACCCGGTTGCATTAACGTCATACTGACAGTTTACTTTCGCGCGATTCGTACGACGCAGGCGAGCGAGGCGGCGCGCGATTGGGCGGCGAAACGTAAAGAGGCGATGGAACGCGCGAAACAGTCGCGAGCGAGGAGAGACGATGGGCTGGCGTCTCGAGCGCGACAATCGGCGAAAGAAGAGGAGGAACGACGGTTGGCGAGACGGGTGAAGGCGGCGGAGAACGCGGCGAGCGAACGGGCGGCCAAGAGGGAGGCGGAGGCGCTGGCAGCGAAGATTCGGAAGGAGGTGGAGTTGGAGTTGGCGGTCGAGCGCGAACGGGAAATCGAAGCCGAATGCGGCGGAGCGGAGGGAGACGATGGAAAGCCGACGACGGTGTACGCCAAGGTTGTCCCTGATGGTACACCGATAGAAACGCCCGAGATTGAACTCGCGCCAGAACCGGAAAAGAAGAAACCGGCGACGGCGACGCCAAAGGGGGATGGCGTTCGTCCAGTGGAGAGAGGCGTCGAGCGATTGCGCGTGGATGAAACGCGAGAGCCGGAACCGGAAAAGAAACGAGCGCCGACGCCGACGCCGCGAGGCGTGAAACTCGAGTGGTCGCCACCAAAAGCAATGAAGAAAGCTGAGGGTGGGAAGCGGTCGCGTTCGCCATTGGCTTCGAATAACGAAACTGAGGCGACAAAGACCAAGGTGCGTCCGGGCGCAACGAAACCGTCGTTGACCAAATCGTCTATCAAACCGACGCCCGGTGCGAAACCGCAGGCGACGACGACGCGACCGGCGCGACCTGTCGGGAACGGTACACGCTCGTCGGTTCCCCCGGTGAAGAAAACGGCGTCCAGAGATGAAGAAAAAGTGCACCGTCAGATGTTTGACAAGCGTGAGAGCAGACGGATGAACCGGACGCCGTTTTCTGCTTCAGTCAAACGCTGGCGGGACAAGAATCTCGGCGCGAACACGGAAGCGACGACGTCCGTCTCCAACGATGCATCGAGTACCGCGCCGGGTTCAATCAACGTATACGCGCGGAAGCGTCCGTTGTTTGATCCGGAGAGGAAAAAAGGTGAGTACGACGTCGTGAGCGTCAAGGATGCCAATACCGCCGTCGTACACAATTGTCAAATGCACGCCGATTTGAAGCGCATGTTTGTGAAACACTGCGCGTACACGCTCTCCGGGGGTGTTTTCGACGACAAGGTGCAAGAACATGAAGTGTACGCCAGAAGCGCGGCGCCGCTCGTCGCGCAGACGCTCAAGGGTGGCGTCGGCGCTCTCTTCATGTACGGTCAAACCGGGAGCGGGAAGACGCACACAATGGAGAATATTGAAAAGCACGCTATGGACGCCCTCTTTATCGGTGACGGCGAGGCAAATGTTCCAGGCGCAACTTGCATCACGGTGTCGTACTTTGAAATTCAAGGCAAGACGTGCGTCGATCTCTTGCAACCGGGACGCGTCGAGCTGCGGCTCAAGGAACTCTTTGAGGAACAAGGTGACGAGTTGGTCGGGCAAATGGAAGTCGAGCTCATGGGCGCTAAAGAACCGACGGTTGAGAATGCTGCGGATTTGAAAAAAGTTATCGATGAAGGCAAGTCGAGACGACAGACGAGTGCGACGCAGTGTAACGCGGCATCGTCTCGATCGCACGCCGTCATGCGTTTGACGGTGACGCTGAGCGACGGTTCCAAGGGCCGATTGACGTTAGTGGATTGCGCCGGGAGCGAACGCAAGGAGGACAACACTCATCACAATGAAAAACAACGCAAGGAAACGGCTGAAATCAACGCGAGCCTGTACGCCCTGAAAGAGTGCGTGCGGTTCCGAAGATTGAAATTTTCCGGGGGCAAGTCAAACGTGCACGTGCCGTACCGCAACAGTCCTCTGACGCGCGTGTTGGCGGAGTGCTTTGTGCGCGAAGACGCCAGCGTCGCCGTCATCGGTACCATGTCGCCCGCGTCCATCGACACGGAACACTCCATCGCGACGCTCAAGACGATCAACGCGATCGGCGGGAACGACGACACGGAGGGCTACGCCGAACAAAAGGAGGACGTCTCGGCGGCGCTCCGCATCGATGCAAAGACGGGCGAAGTTACGGAAAAGGCGGCCGAGCGTCTCATCGCTCCGGTGAAGTGGAGTCACGCAGAGGTGACGGAATGGATCGCGACCGCCGCTAGGGGTGCTTTCAAGACGGTCAAGATTCCGTCGACGCTCACCGGAAGCCAATTCGTGCGCATGAACCCGCTCGTGTTGAAGAATATGTGCGGCGGCGACGAAGCGCTCGCCGCCAAGCTGCACAAGTGTCTTCGCGCCGAAGTCACGCGGTGTTCCGTGACGCAACGATGATCACACGAACGGCGTCGCCCGTGATCGATCGTGTACAACATATAATCCACTGTAGCTAATCCCCCCACGCGATATATATATCGACAAACATGAAAGCGCTCGCGAGTTGAAATGAAAGACGAAATCGTTGGTACACAGACGGATGCCCGCGCTTTGATTTTTCACATTACACGACTCATTAAACTGAAAAGCGCGCGGCGTCGCGCTCGCAGCGGCAACAAAGCGCGCGCTCACTTGTACGCCTCGACGCGCGTTATCTCGATGAAAAACGGACCCGGTTCGTACCCGGCGTTCTTCTCCTCCATTCCGTACGCAAACTTGCTCAACATGAATTGCACGGCGACGATTTTTCGACCGTCGGTGAGGCGATACTCCGGATCATCCTTCGCCACCGCGCGCCCGCGTCGAACTGGAACGAAATCACTAAACTTTAACACCACGGTGGTAAAGCCCTCACCGCTCGCATCTTTCGGACAATCAAACTCTTGATGAAACGCGACGTTGAATGAATCATTCGTATCGTACAAAATCATCTTGTACCTCTTCCCGTCGCCTCTGCACGTCAACTTGACCCCTTCGTACCCTCTCAAATCCAGCGCCCGATCAAAATCCCTCGATTTCACGCTCGCAAACCCCCCGCGCCGGTCCTCCGTCGTCCCCGCGAGGCGCATCGCCCCGTTCGTCTCCAGCGTCGCCTTCGCGTCCGAGGCCCCGCCCATGACGACGTCGTTGAGCGCGCGAAACGTCCCGTCAAAAGTCTCTCTCGACATCGTCCCGAAATCGAACACCACGTCGTCGTCCCCATTCCCGACCTCCGGCGCGCGCACCGTCGGTTTCCCCCCCGCGATCGCCTCGGGAAGCACCCCGCGAAGCATCCCCGTCGGTCCGTCGAAAAAAGCCATCTCCCTCCGCGCCTCGTTCACTTCCTTCGGGAGCACGCGCGCCAAGACGTCGTCGAAAAACGACGACGACGACGACGACGACGACGACGCGCGACGACTCACCACGGGGCTCCGACGCCGTCTCGGGCGTCTCGTCGGCGCACTACTGATCCCCGTCCGCGGCGCTCGCGGTGGTCCGCACGCGTTCACCATCATCTTCATCATCATCATCATCCCCGCGGCAATGAATGAATGAATCAATCAATCGAATGAATCGATACCGCTCCGTCGGCGTCGATCAGAGTAGTGCGCCAAAACACGGGACCATCCCGATCGGTCTGTTCCATCGACGTTCTGTGATGAGCACTAAAACAACGCGCGCGTTTCGGGTCCGTGTTGTAAATAGTATCACAGATCCCGCGCCCTCTTAAATAAAACACACAGTGTGGGCTCGGTCTGTGTTCAGGGATTAGGGAACTGAATCGACGTTTTCATCACGTGGTACACACACATCATCATCTAGGGGGTACTACGAGTACGAGTACGAACCGAACGGACGTGAGAACACACCACGTGACGTGAGAACGCACCACCTCGGACGTTTACGTAAGACGTTTACGTGTACGTCGGTTTCGTCGTCGTTTACGCGGGGGACCGAACGGACCGGACGGACGCGCGCTTTGTTCGATCGAAGAATCGAAGAATCGAAGAATCAAATCGAAATCGAAATCCCATTCATCATGGAGGCGTTCGTGACGCGACTGGCGGAACGTAGCAAATCATCGCGCGAGTCGGTACACACGGCGACGTGCGTCGATCGCGCGGTTGCGCGAGCGGCGACGCTATCGAAACTGGGCGAACGCGCGCGGCCGTGTGGGAT
>JACLAB010004321.1_pt1 | contig 32045 bp, 17 predicted proteins | sample 8027921 | NCBI WGS metagenome assembly JACLAB01 (sample SAMN15725117, study PRJNA655200) | protist metagenome | isolation source: fluorescence activated cell sorting (FACS) single amplified genomes of... | place: USA: West Boothbay Harbor, Gulf of Maine | collected 2000-07-19 | reverse complement strand
GCCGCTGTTGCTCCTCGCTTGCCTTTAAATCTTGACGCAAAGCCATGATCGTATACTCCGCGTCGCGTAGCTCCTCTTCAAACTCCAACGATTTGTTTTCTGCGACTCTCTGCTTCGCGATGGCCTGGTCGCGTTCACGTCGCATGGCGTCTCTGGCGCTTTTTAAAACATCTCGTTCACTCACGTCATGTTCGTTTTCCTTCTCGCGTTCTTCTTCTTTTTCTATTTGTGGTGCTAACTCTACCTCCATCGTGTTCTCTTTTTCTTTTTCCTCGACGGTTTCTTTACTTCTCGTTTCCGGCACTACGCTCGCGTACACTCTCAAAGTTTCCTCCGCCGTCGTCGCTCTTAATTCCGCTTTTCTCGTCGTCTCCTCCAATTCTTCCGAGCGTTTACGCTCTTCGCTCAACATCTCGTTCGTTTCCAACAAACTCTCTCGCAAAGCTTCGATTTCCTCCTCTCTTTCCTCGAGCAGCAGGAGTTTCTGTCGATGTTGTTCTTCGCTCTCTCGCGCCTCTTCCATAAACGTCCCTCTCGTTTTTTGCGCATCCTCTTCGTGTCGTAGTATTTCCGTCTTCGCTTCTCCTCCTGCTTTGTTGTCTTCAATTCGCATCTCTCCTCCTCCTCCTCCTTCTTCTTCTTCATTCGGTGGAAACTTTTTATCATCGTCGCACACCCCAACGATTGGAACCGTCTTCTCTTCGACGTCACCACCACCATCGACGACGCCGCTCGCCGCGAGAGGAGGAGGAGGAGGAGGAGGAGTACACGTGACTCCTTTTCCTCCTCCTTCAACGTCTTTCTTCTTCTTCTTCCTCTTCTGATTTCGATACGCATCTAAACGCGCTCGGCCTTTCTCTCTCGCATTCGAAGAAGCAGAAGCAGTCGTCGCGGAAGAACTCATCATGCGAAACGGATGATGCGCGTTGGAACGTTACCACGTTCTGCAGACTTTACACATCTCAGACAGAGACAACATCTCTGCTCGTTATTATTACACACGGGGGATAAAAAAAATTGAAGAAAACACGGAGAAAAAAAAACCAACTGTCATCACAGTTTTCACGTTTAGGGTCAAACCCTAATTTGTGCCACTTTATCCAAAAGCGAGCTTTTTTCTCTTCCTTCCCGTTCGTGTGTGTTGCTTCAGAAGATTGAAGAAGCGTTTGCGTGCGCGCGAGAGATACGACGACGCGGAGAAAGAGCGAGAGAGATACGAGAGAGAGAGTTATTCTTTACGATCGTCTCGGGTTTTAATTTGTTGCGGTTGAGAGAATATATATGCACGGTATTATGTCGGAAGCTTCTTTGATGATGCGGGGAGGAGGATGTGCGTGGAAAGGAACCAACAACGCGCGAACGACGACGAGCGCGACGAACGAGAACGGACGAAGAGCGTTTAACAACCTCCTCGCGCAAAAACAGAAGCAGAGAAGATCACCCAACGCTACTGTTAAGAAGAAGAACAACAAAGCGTTCATTTCGTCGGTGGCTGTTGCGGCGGAGGATTCGACGCAAGTCGCCAACGAAATACCCGCGAAAGGAACGAAATACGAAAGGGAGAACGCAATCGCGTTGGATGCCGTGCGCATAGCGTCCACGATTTGCGATAAAGTGCAAGCGCAACTGATGCGGATGGATGAAAAGTCCATCACGAAAGGGGATAAATCGTTGGTGACGTTGGCGGATTACGCGGCGCAAGCGGTTATCGCGTGGAGAATAGGGCAGGATGAACCGGATATGAAGTTTCTCGGGGAAGAAGACGCGGACGCGTTAGTGAATGGTGGCGAAGACGGGAAGGAAGTTTTGGGGAAGATTACGATTTTAGTGAACGAGGCTATTCATTTGTTTTATCCTGAGGCGAAAGAGTTGACCGACGACGACGTGGTGGCGTTAATCGATAAAGGGAAAGGCGAGGGAGGTCCAGAAGGAAGGCATTGGATCTTAGACCCGGTGGATGGGACGCTTGGGTTCGTGAGAGGCGATCAGTACGCCATCGCGTTGGCGCTCATGGACCAAGGCAAGTTGGTTTTAGGCGCCATGGGTTGTCCGAACATGCCAAAAAGCGGGGACGTTTTGGAGTTTAACGACGCGTATTCTTACGGGTTTTCGCCGAGGACGGTGTCGAAAATGTTGGCTGGAGGTTCGAGTGCGAAAACGGATTGGTATAAAGGGTGTGTGTTTACCGCGGTGAGGGGAAACGGGTGCTGGATGTGGCCGACGTCACCAGATGTCAAAGTAAGTCCAACGAAAGTGCACGTGTCGTCTGCGTTTGACCCGCGGAAGGCGCGCTTTTGCGAGCCAGTGATGAAAGCAAACTCCAGTCAAGGTTTCACTGCCTCAGTCGCGGATAACTTGGGCATCGAATCCAAACCGTTGCGGATATACTCGCAAGTGAAATACGGCTCCGTCGCTCGCGCCGACGCCGACGTGTTCATGAAATTCCCGAAAGCTGAATACCGAGAAAAGGTGTGGGACCACGCCGGCGGCGTCATCCTCGTCGAAGAAGCCGGCGGCGTCGTCTCAGACGCCGGTGGCGTGCCTCTCGATTTCAGTAAAGGGAGGTACTTGGAATTGGATCGGGGCATCGTCGCGGCGAGTTCCGCGTTACACGAAAAGTTGATGCAAGCCATTCAAATGAGTTGGGATAGCGCCGCGCTTTAATAAAAACGTATACGCGCTACGCCACGCCGCGAGAAAGAAAGAAAGAAAGAAAGAAAGAAAGAAAGAAACGTGTTGTGTTAAAAAAGTCATCATCATCCGTTGTATTTAAAAAAACTATATAATCAATATTGATATTCTTTGCTTTCTGCTTCATCGCCGAGTCGTTCGTCTCGCACGTTCTGTTTTCTTTTGATCCATTTGAGTGAATGTGGGCACCCTCCAGTTTGAGTAGAGGGGAAAATTCTTCAGATTCACGCGCACTCTTCCAACGCACATAAAGTACACTCAAACGAGCGAAACATGCCACCAACAACCCTCTCAATCGTGAAATCTCTCGTCAAACCAATCGCTTCAGACGACGAGACCGTGAATACTCGCGCGAATCGGTACCCGATCTCCACTTTAATCGTTTTCATCCATCACATCTCCGCGTTGGAATCCGTCTACTCCAAAAAAAGCAACCGAGAAATCCCGCTTCGTAAACTCAAAGTCAGCGATCACACGTTCGACGACGGGAACGTAAATATGATTTTATGGCGAGAACGAGGAGAAAACATCGAAACGCTTCACGTCGGGGACGTGGTTTTAGTGCAAAACGCCCACGCGAGGTTCAATCCGTTCAAGAACGAGATGGAAATTAGTGTCAGTGGTGAGAACGCGTCTGGCGTGTTTCGAACGATCGTGAGGCGCGAAGCGTTTTACGGGAACAAAACGATCGAGGAGATGCGCGAGAGAGTGGTTCCTGTACATCGAAAGTTCGGCACGACGGACGATAACGCGACCAGGGATGCGGTTTTGACCGTGTGCGCGTGGGTGTACGGGGAGAAGATGTCTTTTTTGTACCATTTGAAAGAGAGGATGGATTTCTTGGGTGCCAGCTTTCGTCCTCCGCCTCCTCGCGCGTCGTCGAAGAGGAGAGCGGGGGAGGAGGAGGAGGAGGAGGAGGAAGAAAAGGAGGAGTTTGAGATGCACCATCAACAACAACGAACGAGCTTTGTGAAAAGATTCAAGAGAACTTTATTGGAAGAGTACGTTGGAGTTATTTTGGACGTTTCCTTCGTCAAGTCCTCGTTCGGTGACGCGTTCAACGGGAAGTACGTCAGGCCGGTCTTGACGCTTTCGAGACGACCGGTGGATCGACAAAGGAACGAGCAGTTGTTGCAACGACGACTGACTTTATCGAAACCGACAGAGTCGCCGCAGGTGCTAAATAGATTGGCATGTTTTGATAACATGCTCATTGGAGATCAATCGCCAACACTTGGTAAGCGACCGGGTGATGATTTTACGAACTTTATCGAGGCGACGTTATCGGCGGCGCCGAAACGCGAGGCGAAGGATTTGGCCGAAAGCGTGTATAAAATCGGGAGGTGCGTAGAGCTGAGAGACTTTGCAATCGCGGAAGTTTTGAACGGAAACGAACGAAAAACGAACCGCAGTTGTGTGCAAAACAATAAAGAAGACGAAGTTGACAACTTCGGTTCCTCGGAAGAAATCGTGAAAAAGCTCGTTTTCGTGGACACGATTTCCACCGTTCGAGTGTTGGATCCGAACAAAGATCCGCGCGCGAGGAAAGTCATGACGGTGGTTGGCGAAACACACAGAAGGTTAAGCTTTGAAGTTGAGAACGTCTCCGAAATATTCCAAGACATCAACGAGAGAACTTTTCAAGAGTTTACGGATAATTACGACGAAGAAGACGAACGCGTGTACGGACGAGAGGTCGTCGAAGAGAAACGCAGAGAATGTGTGAAAGCGGCGATGGAAAAGAAACATAAAGAGATGTTGTTGTCGAAAACGAGGAAGAGAGTCGCCGCGATGATGATGACTGAGACGCAAAACACGACGCACTCCATCGCGGAGATGTTTGAAAGCGTGAATAATAATAACGCGAACGTCATCAATCGTCCTGTCTTGTACGAAGATGGTACGACAAACAGGCGTCGACTGTTACCGCCGTTCGTCGAGTTCAAAGCAGTCGTAAAATACGTGGAAATTGAACGCGACGTTACGAATTCGCGGTCATCTCCATCGTCGTCTTCAGCTGAGTGCCAAAGAAAGCAGCGTAAGAAATCCATAACGAATAGCGCGAAGAAATCCATCTTATCCGCAGATGGCGTCATGCGCGTGCCTGGATTGAAAAACGGCACGAAGAGCGTTTCGGAAATCGCGAGTGAACTCGTCCAAGTGGCATGCGCCACTTGCGAGAACAAACTCCACAAAGACAAAGAGGACGTGTACGAGTATTGCAAACACTGTCCAGCGGGTAAACTTTCGAGTGCCAACGTCAACAAGTCGAGAACGAAGTGCGTGTTCAAACCGCTCGTTTTGGGTCTCGAAGACGCTAAAGGCGATTGCATTCGAGGTAAAATCCCACCTTCGCTCGTTTCCGATTTGGTATTTTTTCAAAAACCGGAAGATATTTCGGACGGAAACACGGACGTAACGCTGAGAAGCCGCTCGGAAACCATTGCGATTGGTGCGTTGCGGGCGTTGATGGCGGGTAAACGAAACTCACCGTTTACTTTTACCGCGAAAATGCCAAAATCCGACGAGAACGGTTGGGTCGTTCGAGGAGATGAAATTGAAATTGTGCGTTTCGATAGCTGCTTGACGCCGTCGAACTCTTTAGAAGAAGAAGAAACAGAAGAAGAAGAAGAAGAAGAAACAGAATAGTTTGAAGTGTATACATATTTATGCAACAACGGTACTACATACATTCGCACTTAAGGAATAAATAATCTGATTCAGAACCTTTGCGCGCGAGTGCACAAATTCTAAATCGATGTGTGCTTGAGTGAATTTGGTCGTGGCGACTGTCGTATTTTCTTCGTCCTCGGGGTCAACGAGAACGTTCCGGTCTTTTTGTTTTTGCGCTTCAGGGCAAGAAAGATTACACCGACTGGATAAATTATCTATCGCCGCGTATATTAGTGCCAAAGACTTTTCGGTCATCATTCTTTTTGCGATTTGCGCTTTGGCCGTTTCGATCTCTCGTTTGCTCTCTATTGTCGTCTCTTTTTGCTTTTCGCGCAAGGTAAACACGGCTGATTTTTCACTCTCTATAGTTTCTTTGATAACTTTTTTATGTTCCGAGAACTTCTCGAACGCCTCCTCTGAAGCGCTCGAGGCGTATTCCTTCCTCGCGCGTAAAGAATCATTCACATCTTTCAGAGTCGCGTGTCGGAAAAGAATATCGGCAATGTCTTCAAATTTCCTACCGCCGTCATCGCCGTCGCCGCCGCCTCGCGCCTCGTCCTCGTCCTCGTTTTCGCTCGGTGCGATAGTAGTCTCTAAATCTGCCGACGTCGACCCAAAACTTATTCTTCCATCTGACGACGAGTCTTCGCGTCTTCCGTGTCCACAACACGCTCTCAGAAACTCCAACACGCTCGACAACGCCCGATTCTTCCTCTCGCACCGTCTCCTCCGCCGCCCGAATGAACTCGCCTCCCTCCTCAACGCCACGAGAACCTCGTTTTCTAAAACCCAGCGCTCCATCTTACTCTCCTTCGCGCTTTCCATCGCTTTCTGCATCTTTCGTTCGTTCTCTCTCGCAAAGTTCTCAAATTTCGTGCAATCGCGATGCAAACTCTCCTGCGCTTGCAACAAAATCCCCTCGCGTTCGTCCAACCGTTTCGTCGTCTTTTCGCACTCAAAAATCGTTCGTTGCAATTTCATCGCGATCGCATCGAGCTCTCGGTTCTTTTCCAAGAGAACCGTAGAGGTTGTCGAGCACGTTCCCACTTCGTCTTCATCGTCGTCTTCTTCATCGTGGCTTTCGTCGTGGTCCAAGAAAATCTCCTCCTCTTCCTCTTCATCGTCCTCGTCCTCTCTCAACCGAGTAGGTTTCGTCACGAACGCAAAAGGGCCGTCGTGGTCGTTGTTCTCCTCTTCATCCTTATCCTCTTCCTCTCGGACGAGTCGACGAGGACGATAACGCTCGAAAGATGATTTCGCGGAATACATGTACGCGTACCTCTCCCGACGCGCTGCTCTCTGATGCCAAACCAAAGACGTTTTAAATGACAGAGTCAACGCTTAAAAATTACCTAATTTTAGGTCCTCAAAGCGCGCACCTGGAACCCCGCCAAAACTCGAGAGACCAGTACTAACTTTTGCGTTCACGCGACGGAATTATAGCGAAAGCGGACGGGAAAGAGCGCGCGCGCTGGATTTTGCGACGTAAACGACGAGCGCGTGCGCGTGAGGCGCGATGAAGAGAACAAACCTATATTCGAATATTTTAGAGAGCACCCGCAGTAGGGGAAAAAAATACTTTGACTTCAATTAAATTTTGTGGACCTTTCACTCCTTTCCCCTCGTATTCTTTCGTGTTTGTATATCTTCTGTGCCGCGTGAGTGTGAGATATATCCGTGAAAATGCAGCGTTCAAAGATGCAAAACGTTACGCGAGCGTTATTACGTTTGCGCTCGTTTTCTGTTCGAGCGAAACCAATGTGAGATGAAGATACGCGCGCGTGACTGGTGTTTTTTTACTTGTTTTTTCTCCTTCTCTTGAAATACGAGCAACAAGGGATTTCTCTTCATTTTTGCGCGCAAAAAAGAGACCTCTCTCTGTCTGCGGTGTTAGACGGCGAGGTAAAGATAAAGAAGACAAAGAAGACGCGGACGACACGTTGCGACGATGACGATGCCGAAACAACAACAACAACAACCACCGCAAAATACTGCGCATCTCTTTTCGTATACATTATCACCATCATCCCCCAAGAAAAACCGCGCGTTCCTCGTCACCACCGTCCTCTCTCTCATCCTCTGCGTGCTCTCGGTCACGTTCGACCGCAAGTTACCGCGCGCTTTGAGCGCATCATCGTCCTCAAATCCGTTTATATTTAGCGAATCGCGAGCGATGGCGACGGCGACGACGATAGAGCAGCTTGGCTCTCGCGCGGTTGGAACGGAGAGCGAACAACTCGCGTTTGAGTTTATTCGAAGGAGGGTGGAGACGATTCAGAAGAAATATTCAGCGACGAAGGCGAGCGGCGAAGAGATTGAAATTGAAATTCGGGACGACGCGTTCAGCGGGTTGAGGAAACGAGACGCGGACGAAATCACGAGGAACCCGAAAAGGAGGAGTGGTCGTGCAAGGACGACGAACTTAGGTGGGTACGGCGGCGAGGGAGCGAACGACGAAGAGAACGAGGAGACGAACGACAACGCGAAGAAGAAGAAGTGGGGGATATCGGACGTGTACAGGTACGATAACTTGAGGTCTATTTCCGTGCGAGTGCGACGGCGGAGAGACACCGTTTCGTTTAGTAGTGGTAAAGGTGGGAAGGACGAGGAGGAGTATCACGACAGAGACGAATACGAAGGCGACGTCAACGATCCGTATAACAACGATATAAATAACAAAATGCACGTGATTGCGATTTCCGTGCACGTGGATACGGTGTCGACGTCGTCGGGCGGGTCAGACAACGCGGCAAGCTGCGGGATTGCTTTAGAAGTGTTAGAAAACGTGGCGAGTTTGGCGACGAACAAAGAGACGAGAAATTTTCTACCGGCAAAGACGGGGATAGTGTTTCATTTCTTAACCGCGGAAGAAGTTGGATTAATCGGCGCGACGGCGACGATGAAGTCACACCCTTGGTTTCGACAGAAGAACGCGAAACCGTCGGTGATTGTAAATTTAGAATCCATGGGAAGTGGAGGACCGCAAATGCTGTTCAAGACGGAAAAAGGTATACACGGAGAAACGTTTGAGAGACGCATGCTGGAAACGTGGGCGGAAAGTGTCCCGTATCCAAACTCGGCGAGCGTGTACGGACAAATTTTTAGATCCGGGGTGATCCCCTCGGAAACGGACGGGAGAGTATACAACGAAAAAGGTGCGGCAGTGATTGATTTAGCGTTTGTAGAACGATCGTTCGTGTATCACACGTCGAGGGATAGAGTAAAAGGCATGCGACGTGGGAGCGCGCAAGCTAGTGGCGAAAACATCGTCGCTTTCGTTGGCGCGTTCTTACAAAAACGCGACCAATTCGCCGACGTCGATTCCGAGTTGAATCCAGATATTTCATTGCGTCAAGGCGTGGAATCACACGCGTGGTACGTTCGACCGGGGTTTATTCTGGCGAAAACAAAGTTAATCGTTACCGAACCGTTCACGTTAGCTTCGTTGCGCTCGTTAGTGTTCTTCAGCGCGTTTTCGATGTTCTTCGTCGTAAAGTACGCATTTGGTGCGCACTTTGAGAAGATTCAAAGCAAGAGCGAAAAGATATGGCAGCTCGCCATCGATACCATCTTCAAAGCGATGATTGCCATTCCTTTGGTTGGTTTTGTTATCCCTTTGTTTGCTATATTCATGGGAACAGCATTTGGCGCGATGACCATGTTCACCCTCGCCTTTCTCGTCGGCGAAGCGATGCCGCTAGGTAGTTACTCCGCATTCTTTATGCTCTTCGCGGGTGCATTCGGATGCATCGGGAGTATATTTGGGTATAACATAGCCTCTGGTTTCTTGTATTGGCACCTCATTCCAATCGACGTCGCCTTCAGGGATCGATATGCGACTGAAAACGCCATCAAGTGGTGTTTGTTCAGCGGTAAGACGTTCTTCACGTCTGTTTTAGCGTGGGCGGTAAGGAAACGCACGGATTCCCACGCCACCATTTGGCTCGCGAATTTAGCAATGTATGAATTGGTTTTCGTGTTTGCACCAGTGATTGCTCGGCAAAGTGGTTTCTTACATTTCATGCCGAGCGTTTCCATCGTCCCAAATGAAGAAAACAATGAAGAAGAAAACAACAAGGTGAAAGAGAAGAAAGACGACGACGATACGGTTTCCTCAAACAGCGCCGCTACCGCCGCCGCTGCAAAGGCGGGAAAAACAACGACGCAATTGATCGGTCACAATTCTAAAGGTGAATTAGATATTTTCGCGACGACATCACCGAACCAATATTTGGCCATGTTGTGCGCTATTCCGTGCATATGGGTCGTCACGCCGCTCTTGTTTCGAGCGGTGGCGACATTTTCCGCGGTGCAATCGCGCGCCGATCCAACACTCGGCGATGGACATCCGCTCGTGTATTACACTTTAGATAGACTTCTTGGCGGTGCTTTAGGATTTGTCGCATGTGCGATGTTTTTTTCTGTCCCGGTGATATCCTTAGGCGCAACATTGAAGGAAAGGCAAATGTATAAACTCATGGTCGTCGCATTCGGGATGTTCCTTTTCGCGACGTTCACGTGTGGCGTGTTTAAAAACATCCGATTTACTGCCGTCGCACCACAACCAATCATCTTGACGCACGTGACACACATTGATGCGCACAGTTACGTGACTTCTGATTTCATCGCGCTCGCGAGAGTGGGCGCTGGATCGAGTTTAGCACCAGTAGCGATGGCTTTGCGCGACAACTTACATTTGTTGGTGGACCCGCCGCGAGCACTGCCTACGTCAACATTTGTAGCAACGGTTAAGGATGTAAAGCACGACGACAAAAGCACGACAACAGATGGCGAAGAGAGTGGTTACGATAACGAAGACGCGAAAGCGAAGGCCGCTCGAAGAGAACAGCTGCGAATAGAGAATGATCAGCGCTTGAAAAGCATCCACTCGCGCGCGATTCAACGCAAGCAAGCTGAAGGACACAAACACATGTTCCATCGCATATATTCCGCGTTCACAAACTTCCGCTTAAACACGCGTTTTGGCGGTGACTGCACGGAGTCGGTTGATTTTGTGACCATGAAAACAGACCGTGCGTGTATCGTTCGTGGGTACGATTTGAGCTATTACGAATCCGTCAATAACCCAAAACCTATCTTGTCGGATATGCGCGCGAATAACATGACGGCGTCGGAAATGCCCGAATTGCGTAGAACTGGTACTGGGCCAGATAAAAAAACCATTCGATTAGAAATCGACGTCGCGAAAGCGGTCAGCTGGACGGTTGCTATTGAACCGCAGTGTGCTAAGAAAGCGGCTTTGGTGGACCCGTCGAACCCGTCGGAGTTGACCTGGATCGAAGTCGACAACGAGAAGACCCAACAAGTGGAAAACACGCCTTTTACCGTGCGCCAAAAAGGCAAGCGCATCTTGTTTAGCGGTTCTGGTCGATTCACAGCCGGCGATGTAGTTGACATGTTCATCGTTCCGGCGAAAAACAACAAACACGCGCACGCCGGCATGAGCGAGAAAATTCAGCAAGACTTGGAGTTCTTTTGCCGAACGCGAGGGGCGGTTTTACGCACGGATTTTGAAACGCGAACGGATTTGATGGAAGATATCATCGGTACAAACGGTTTGCCTCGAAACGTGGCGCCGTTTGGGAAGAGCGATTTACCGAGATGGTATTCTTTAATTCGTGACATCGATTTATCGCCGCTTTAGTGTAGTATTTTACACTTCCTAATATTAATAATTACTAACGTTTATTCTTCGGTTTCGCTTTCGCTTTCGCGCTGAATATGGACTCATTCTTGATTCTTTTCCGACTCATCGCGGCCGCATCTGTCACGCCGGTGGTATCGCGTCGTCCTCGCTTCCTCGCCATCGCTATTTTCGCCCTCAAGTCATCCTCGCGACTCCTCGGCAATAACTTCACCCCACCATCTTCCCCGCTCGCAAACCCCATCTTCCTCCCTTCGTCGTCCCTCCCTCTCTCTTCTTTCCTCCTCTCCCGATTACTCCTTCTCAACCGTTTATTTGCTTCGTAGTCTGAACTCCATCTCTCCTCCGCCCGTAATCGATCCTCGGCGTATCTCGACAACCGTTCTTTCCCTTCCCGCTTCATTCTCTCTTCCTTCTCTAGCGAACTCATCTGATCGATATCACTGCCTCTCTCCACCATAACTCCATCGATGCCAGCGTATTCCATAGTTCTCCCTCCTTTCACCTCGACGTCGTCCGGAACGTACACGTCTCTCTCGTGCGCTCGCCTCGCCCCTCGCACGCACACGAATTCCCCCCCTTTCGGGTCCGTGTGAATCTCAATCTCTTTATTACAACACCGGTGACTTAACATCACGAACGAGTATATCGGCGTGGACAGATAGTTCCCAACTTTACTTTTCCTCGCGTTAAATCTCACGCCTTTCGCGATTAAAGGTGCGTTCGAGCAGTGTAAACATCGCATAGGAAACGGCGCTTCAAACCGTACCGTTAAAAAACCACTTTGTTTTCGTTTCCCGAGCGCTCCGTGCGTGTTTTTAAATCTTCCATCACCTCCACCTTCGGTCGGCGTGAACGTGGGCGGGTAGTAGAAGTTGTCCGCGCGAGAGGCTTTCAAAGTCGACATTCTTCTTTGTTATATAACAGCACTCGTCGGAGAGAGAGAGAGAGAGAGAGAGTACTTTACGAGAGAGAATAAAAGGAGTCGTCGTCGTCGTAACAGTGCTTACGCTTCCTTTCGAGTTGTCTTTCGTCGGACAGTCTGAGGAAAAAAATGAAGCAAAAATGCATCGAAAGAGGGCCGTCTGGCAGTCAAAAAAGAAAAAGTCTGCTCTCCTCGAACGCGACTATCTATTCTTCATTCTTTCGCGCGCGCGCGATATACACACACACGGTTTTATCGCGCAGTGATACTCTCCCGCATACACACGCGGTACAAACGAGAGACGACGAAAACGGCAAAAAGAGAGGGTGGTCGAGGAGTTCTTTTTCTTTGGTGGTTTTGTGCGAGTCAGAGAGTCAAGGAGAGTGCGTTGTCTGCTATTTTTCCCAACGGGTTCGTCGTTCACGTGTGCTGTGGGGGGAATTTAGTTAAAAGATAACGGAAGATTTAGAGAGAAAGGACGGAGAAGAAGAAGAAGAAGAAGACTTGAAACACACACACACTCTCTCTTTCTTTCTCTCGATATGTCGTCTTCTCGACGAGGAAGCCAACAGAAGCGCAGCGCGGCGGCTTCGTCCTCTCGAGGACGACGCCAACACCAATCACAACAAGAAAGAGAGGAAGAGGAGGATTTGGGATCTACCCCTACTACGACTCCTCGCGGTGGCGAAGAGGGAGAAGAAGAACCGGAGGAGGCACCACAGGGGCAGCCGCGGGGACGACGAGCGCAAAATCAGACGACGACGACGTTTACGACTTCTGCGGGAACTGCGACGACGACAGGAGGGACGACGCCTTCGAATACTACTACCGCGGATAATACTACCATGGACCGAAACGTTCGAGCGAGGGTGGACCAAATATTCAACAGTTTGATTGAGAATGTGAACGAAGACGCTCGAGCCGGGATCGCGAGTTACATCGCGCAGTTAGCTCGAGATACGGCGTCTGGGGGTAAACCTGTCAAAAAACAACAAGAGTTGTTGGCGGAGTACGCGAAGAGCGCGAAGAAGAATCGTCAGATTCCTTCTTCTTCGGAAGGCGGCGGCGGGGCGGTTGACGAGGACGCGACGACGAGGACGAGCAAGAAGAAAAAAATGGCCGTGAAGGTGCCGCAAAAAGTAGAGCCGACGTGGAGAGAGTATGCGACGGAACATCAGTTGAGGGAGTTTTTGAACGCGAACGACGTGCCGTACGATCGAGCGGAAACGTGGACGAAGAAGATGTTGTTGGAGAGGTGCGAGCAACATTTAGCGAAGGTGTCAGAACCGGCTTTGAAAATCGGGAACGAGTTAGTTAGAGTTATCGCAGCGTTCGAGGCGTGGATGCACGCGATCGGGAAGAAAAACGCAAACGATACGTTCGACGAAGTGGAAGGGGAAGAAGATAACGAACTTTTGTCCTCCTCGATGCCGAAGCTTGCGTCAATCGATACGGCGTCTGAAATTTTGAAAGAGCTGCGCGCGTGCGAACGCGAAGCGACTGGACATTTGGACTACATCAAAAACCATTTGGACCCGTTTAAGCTCATGCAATATCCAGCGTATGGGTGCTCGATACTGGATTTACCGTACGTGCACGTCAATCTTAGCAATCGCGTGATGCTCGGCTTATTTCCGATTTTGAAAGCAGCATCACACGGCTCGGAAATCGGAGGTAAGTTCTACGATTTAGGTCAGAAAGGACGGAATGCGAAGAAGAAAACAGGCGGCAATCTTGGGTCTACCTTAGGTTTAGATTTGGTGCAGAGCGCAGAAAGCTGCATGGACTACGTGTTTGGCATCATAGGAACGAGTTTAAACGAAACGAATTTGACGCATCCGGAGAAAGCGACGAAATTTCTCGTGGGATTGTGCGCGTTGCGAGATGAGTGGAGATGTTCGAGCAAAGATTCGGTGACGCCAAAGCTGACAATGTCGTTCCTACAGAAGTTAGCGTCGGACGATTCAAAGTTGAGAAAGTTATACGCGGCTGGGGAAAGAGAAGATGAGGATGATGAGGAACGAAGAAGGATTGTGATGCAGCTTCCGCCACACGCATTGACGCAACTCCACGAATCGTTTCATGGACCAACCCGTCCGAGCTCAGAGTATCGCGTGCCGGTCGAACTGACGTGGGAATGTCTGTGGATACCTTCGACGCCACCGTTGAAAGTGTTGAGTGGTAGTGAAATTGGCGGCGAGAATAGCGATGGAGGCAACCACAACCACAACAACGCAGGGAATATTAACAATACAATTACCAATAACAACGACGACGATGATGACGACGACATCGACGGCGACATCGACGACGACGATAGTGCTTTTTTGAACTCGGCCCGAGATGTTATAGCGAATTCGAGGCGATTAAGAGAAGACTTTGATAGGAGAACAAATCGTGCGAATAGATTTGATACCCCCCCGGCGAATAGATTTGATACCATTTTGAATAGATTTGATCGGGGTGCTATGGCGCGAGCTAATGATGCACACAGTGCTCGACTTCATCCGTACGCGGGTTTTCCTCCGATGCTTATGGATGATGAGGATGGTGATGAAGAACACGACGTCGACGACGATGATGATAACGACGAAGCAGACCCAGCATTCGACTCACGTGAGCGAAGACGCGAGGAGAGAATGCGTCGACTCCGCATTTTGAGCACAACCGGAGTTGGGAGCGCGAGAAGTCGCGCACAAGAACTCTTGCAACATTTAGAGCGATGGGATCGGCGCTACGTAGATACCCAGCGTGAGCATGAGGAACGCGAGGAATTCGATTGGAGAATGACTGCTACGCGCGATACAGACAGAAGAGACAGAGAACGACGAGACCGAAACGAGCGCTTAGAGCGCACCCTTCTGCGCGATACGAACCGATACCGTACCTCTGAGCATCGGGTTCCGGGTATATTCAGTCGCAGGGAGAATATGACGCTCTCTGACGCTGCCACCATCCTTCGGTCAAGAGGAGCAACTAGAGAATGGATGCAGGAAAGAGAAAGATCCACACATGAACGCTCTCAAGGGATGCGGATGCGCGATGATAGATTTGGTCGAGTCATGGATTTACACTCCCCTTTCATACCTTCGGACAGAGCTCGACTAGGTACTCCGCGCGCGGGTGTGTTCAGACCTAATCTGAACCCGGTTGATATTGCTAGCGTGACGCATACAGTCACAAATCTCGTTCGCAAACTTCGCTCGATTGGTCCACCACCGGATGGGCGTTGGAAATCGCGCTCGCCGATGTTTATACGTCTAATTGAACACATCGTGCGTTGGGAGCTTCTAGGAAACGCCACGTTCATCACGCCGGACTTTTATCCCCAAAGATTTCCAGTAGCGGAAAGATTGGCGAAACTCATTCCTGAATCCGGTCGTTGGATGGTCGTCTTAGTTCGCGGTTTAGGCTTGCACTGTGTGCCAATGCTTCACTGCATTTTACACGGCTTGCGTTCGGATAGCCCAAAGATGCGAGACGTCGAAGGCCACCCTGGGGCGATTTTTTGCGCAGGGGCGGCGACGTGTGTTCGATTCGCGCTCGAGTCTATTGTCGAGAACGATGGGAAACCGCCTAGCATTTTGTCACAAGAGTACTGGAAAACGCTCGCGCACGTCGGCGAATGTCTCATGTCTTGGTGCATTGGCGGTAAACGATATTTGCATGAAATTCCAGAGGAAAGTATCGTTTCGGACAAGAAAATGCGCTCGAGAGCAGTCGCGAGAAAAGCCGTCCTCGCGGGTCTCGCCGGTGATGATATCGATAATTGGGGCATCGCTGTAGCGAAAGGTGCGCCGTTGATGCTGAGCGCCTTGGCGCAAACGGAAACGGTGAGCCAACAAACAATGGACGGTGTCTCTGGTGTTTTGTTTCTCCTATCGCGTCTCATAACGAAAGAAGCGAGAACCGATCCGCGCTGGCGCAACGCGCTGCGAACGGCGAAAACAAGTACCCTCCCGAAAGAAATCATCACGAGTCTGTTTGAGTGCCAAACTTGGGCGAACGAAGTCACCGCCGCCGTAAAGCGGACGATGGCGGGTGAAACCCCGATTGACGCGCTGATTGAGAAAGAATCGAACGATTCTGCTTCAAGCGAGATCAAGAAGAGCAGAAAGCGACCCGCGCCGGGCTCGGAGATGCAATCGGTACAAAATTTCGATTTCAGAGATCCAAAGAATACGCGCAAAGGCATTCGATTCGGGTTTTTGATTGCGCTTGTCGCGACATGGTCGCACGGCGAAGCTGGATTCGTCGACGCGAAGTATCTAGATAAATTCATCGATAACGATGACGACGATCTTTATCGCGAAACCAAGCATCGTAAGAAGAACATCAGCACTCCGACGAAACGGTCAGCGATGGAGGCGTCGGCGCATGACAGCGCGACTGCAACATCATCAACGCATCTCTTCAAGATCGTCCTCTCTTCGCTCGAGCGATGTGGCGACGGGCTGCTCGCTGCTGTTGAACCGCTCGCGAGAATTGGATGGGCCCTCGATGGCGAAAACTCCGGCATCCGCGGCGTCTTACAACAGATAGGTAAATCTAAGTTCTTAGGGGAATTTTCCGGGGAGTTCCCGGTGCACTCGCCTTCGCAACAGCTGGTGGATATGATCCAATTACTCTTGCACGCTGCTATTGAGTTGCGCAATTTCGACTCGAATGGGGCAGGTGACACCGTGCACGCGTCCTATCATCACCTCGAATCGCCACGAGAGATTCTTGAAAGCCTTCTCCATCACGCCAATTGGAAGCGATCGTTCAGTTGTTTAGAATGTATTGCGCCGAACATGTTTTACTTTGGAAGCTCTTTAGATTTAGTTGGCGCGGCAAATGTCGTTTTTCCCCCATCTTTTCGTGTGTTACGTTTGAGGAACGATTTGAAACGTCTGTTGAGAGACATGCACGGGAACGTGCCGCACATTTCGGCAAAGTTGCGACGCGCGATGCCCTGCGACGACGCGTGGCGAGCAATTAAAAATGCCATCGGTCCGTTGTTAGGGAGAACATTTACGTGCTCGTTTGATAGCGAGGACGGTGTTGGAAATGGTGTTGCGAGAGAAGCCTGGACAGTTTTGATTCAAGCGTTGTTGGAAGGACATCCGACGCGAGTGGGACCGAGCGAAGCGGTGTTCACCTCGTGGTCAAATGCTAAGGCTTTACGAACGGACTCGATGATGTCGTTGAGTGCCATGCACGGTGGTGGTGATAACGACGACCCACCTTCATTTGAAGGTGCGTTGCGCACGCTTCGTTCTGATTGTTCTCCGCACGCCGCACGCTTTGCCGGGCGTATCGTCGGTTTACTCATCTCCAACGAAAAGACCGCGGATTTGCCGTTAGTCCCGTGGTTGTGGCAAGCGCTTTTGCACAAACCGCTAAAGGCGGAGTTGTTAGCGCAAGTCGACGATGATTTTAAGCGCACGTTGCTTCCAATCAAGACGTGTGATTGGAATGATCCCAAAATCAGCTGGGTGAAAGAGGACCCGCCGGCGTTTACCATCGCCGCGCCGACGCGTGCGGATCCGAACAGAGTGAAAGAACTCCTACCCGGCGGCGCGAACGTTTTCGTCGACGAGCACAACCGTGGTGAATACGTCGATTTATACGCGCAACAGTGCATGTTGCGGTGTTCAACTGCACCAATCAACAACACATCCGGTATGCCGCCGTCGTCTTCATCCTCGCCGTCGTTACAAATCGACGAAAGCGATACTATTACATCTAACCAGGACATTCGGGTCAACCTCGCGGCGTTTACGAGCGGCTTCGACGAAGTCGTCCCGCGCGAACTCGTGAGCAGTTGGGAGTGCGAAGACTTGGAACTCCTTGTCTGCGGTTTACAAGACATCGACGTCGCCGCTTGGGAACAAGCGACCACGTACGATCCGAAACCACCGCCAAACTCCACCGCTCCCGGCGTCGTCGCCGCCGAAACGCGCTCGCGATGGTTCTGGGACGCCGTCAAATCCATGAACTCGGAGCAAAAGCACGCGTTGTTACACTTCTGGACCGCGTTTCGGAAGCTCCCTCACACCGGGTTCCGCGGTTTACGCTTCAAACTGCGCTTCGACGACCAAAAATCCGCCAAACACTTACCCATGGCCCAAACGTGTTTCCTCACCTTGCGCGTGCCGAAATACGTCAGTCAAGAAGAGACGAAAGAGAAACTGGTCAAAGCCATCAGCGAGTGCTGCTTTGGGTTTGGTTTTAGCTAAATTTAGGACAGAGAATAAGAGAGAGAGAAAGTGAGAGAGAGAAATCATCTCGACTGCGCGAATTAGAAACCGAAACATCATCGTTGTCATTGTCATCGTATTCATACTCCGCGCTGAAAATTCAAAATTTGCCTCAGTTTTACTCAAGTGGTTAAAAGTAAAAATTTCTTCAAAAACGCTCTCCTTATTGTTTACAATGCGCAGGAATACTCCCTTTGCTGCGTCGTAAAAAGAGGAAGAAGAATGGTAGCAGCGACTCCTCCTGCGTCTGGTTTCGCTTTGCACGCATCGAAACAACCAGCACCGAAAACACTCGCGGAGAGATTCGAACAATTTCTCGTCCAACATCACCTCGAGGCGTTGCGACAGATTTTAAAACATTCGGACACTCGGACGCCGCATTCCATCCACGTGTGCGCGATTGAATTCGCACACGCGTTGCCGCAGTTAGCGAACGCGGTGTTAGCGCGACCGACGACGTCTATGGGGGTTTTGGACGAAGCGGCGAGAGCGGCGCAGGAGATTGTAAGAGTGCGAATGGTGGAGGATTTGAGGAGGGAGTTGGAAGCGGAGAAGCGAAGAGGCGGAGGAGATGATTTTGAAGGAGAGGAAGACATCGACGAGAAAATGAAAGAATTCGCGCGAAGGCACAAGGTGAAACAAACCGTTCGCGTTCGCGTGGACTTTGAACGGTTCAAAAGCTCCTTTCCGAGTTTGAACATTTCCAGGTACGTCAAGAACGAACACGCCGGTCGCATGTGGACGATGAAGGCGAAAGTGACCAGAGTTGGGTTGACGAAGACGTTCGAGAGCGACACGCTGTACGAGTGCGCGAAATGCGGTCACCGGTTTTTGTTGCCGAGGAATTTGGAGGATGGGAGGCCAGAACCGACGATGCCGGAGGAGTGTCCGAGCGCGGCGGAGATGGAGAAGTACAGCGCCGCAGACTCTGAGAGATTGAGTAAGAAAACGCCAGCGTGCACGAATCGAACGTTTCGTCGAGTGGAATGCACAATGCCGGTGGCGAGAGATTATCAAGAGATTTGCGTACAAATATGCGAAGACGAGGAAGATGAGGAAGATGAGGAAGAAAGCGATTCGGACGGCGACGATGATGGATTCGAGGCGGACGCGCAAAAATTAGCGCATTCGGGGAACGACGCCTCCGCTCGACCGGGACGAATAGCACGCAAATACTTCCCCGAAGACGACTCAGAAAACGACGACGTTGATTCCGACGATGAATTGCGAGCGATTGGTTTACGCTCTAAAGCGAATTTAGGCGGTGCGCAAAAACATTTGCTCGTCGTCCTAAAAGACGACCTCGTGGACGCTGTCAAGTGCGGCGACGAACTCCTCATGTCCGTCGTGATTCGTCGACGATGGTTGAAAGCCAGTCGGGATAGAAGGTGTGAAATAGAGCTCGTCGCGCATTGTAACTCACTTACCGTTTTGAGCGTTGATGACGAGGAAGGAAACGCCGGCGACCGGAAAACGAACGACGTCGAGGACGACCAAGAGTACGAAGAGATGAAGGCGTCGTTCGAGAAGTTTTGGCAATCGACGAGCGCTCAAAAGTATCCGTTGCGAGCGAGGGATATCATATTGAAATCGTGTTGCCCGCGAGTATTTGGTATGGCTGGAGCGAAGTTAGCCATGGTGCTCGCCTTAGTCGGTGGCGTCGCTCGAGAGGATGTCAAGACGAAAACGAAAGTGAGAGGCGAGGTGCACTTATTATACGTCGGCGATCCGGGTATAGGTAAATCGCAGTTGCTAAAAACCGCGTGTCGATTAGCGAAACGGTCCGTGTTTACCACCGGTTGCGGTTCAACTGCTGCTGGTTTAACGTGTGCTGCCGTTAAAGACGCCACCACCGGCGAGTGGGGTCTCGAAGCTGGCGCGCTCGTCCTCGCCGATAAAGGCACGTGTTGCGTAGATGAATTCGATGGTATTCGCGAACACGAGCGGGCCACGATTCACGAAGCCATGGAACAGCAAACGTTATCGGTTGCTAAAGCTGGGATTATTGCCACGTTGAATTCGCGAACGAGCGTTATTGCGGCGACGAATCCTAGAAGAGGCACGTTTGACGATCGAGAGAGTTTAGCGGTGAATACCGGTTTAGCGCCCCCGTTGCTTTCTCGATTTGATGTCGTTTTAGTCCTGAGAGATGCCAGAGATCCAGAGTGGGACGAGCGCGTCGCGTCGCACATACTCGGAGAAGTGGATGATAACAATAACAACGGTACCATTAATAAGCGGTTAAAGCTGTCCGCATCGGCGCAAAAGAAACCGTTCTCCTTTGACGGATGGCGCGCGAGTCAAAACGCGGGGAACGCCAACAACATAAACATAAACAATCGAGAACTGTACGTTCCCGCAAATGACAAAAATCGCTACCGAAGTTATAGTCAAAAAGGATTCGGTGACGATCAACTCTCAGATTCCGACGAGGACGATGAAAAGGAAACCGCCGAAGATGTCGAATTTTTTGACGAATCCACCGCTCTTTGGAGCTTTTCGCGCGTGAAAAAATACATCAAATTTGTCAAATCGCGATTTGAACCAACGTTGGACGAAGACGCGGAAAGAATGCTCTCCGCGCACTACCAAAATAGACGCAGGCAAGTCGCAGAAAACAGAGTGGAATTAGGACGAGCGACCGTGCGCGCGTTGGAATCATCCATTCGACTGGCGCAAGCGCACGCAAAACTGTGCTTTCGCGAGGTTGCGACAAAAATAGACGCCACGGTGGCCATCGAACTCATCGGATGCAGCGAAGACGAAATGATGGGTAATAATATGAATCATATCGGGCAAAAAGGCGTTGGAATCTTAATGCGAGATTTTGCTCGATATCCTGATAGACAGCTGAGTAAAGCTTTTAAAACTTTCGATTTTGACATCGACGGGGATGAGTTTCGATAGGTGTTTCGATAGGCATTCTTATTGTTACTAAGTAAAATATAGTGAGTATGTTATATACAAATAACTCTCCCTCGCTCGCTCTCCTTCTTTCTTTCTCTCTCTCTCTCTCTCTTTATATATATAGTATTATTTCCTCTTTGCGTCCTCCTTCTCCCCGTTCTTCTTCGCCTCCTTCTCCGACTTCTTCTTTTCCGCAGGAGGCGGACTCATCACTTTCGCCAAATCCGCGAACGGGTTCGGTTTCTCCTCCGGCATCCACGGCCTTTGCAACTTTTTATTCGAACTCCCGTCTTTTCCGAGCACGTGCACTTGAAACGCCGGCGTCTCCATCATGTTCAGCGGCAACATGATCGATTGCAACACGATAGGCGGATTCAACTTGAAATAAAAATGCAACACCGACGTCATCAAAAACCCGAACGCCTGGCTCGTCCCCGCTTTCTTCACCTCTCTCAAATCGTGTTCGAAATACGTCAACGTCTCCTTCTTCTCCTCGCCGTTGTTGTACGGGTCCTTCGCCGTAACCTCCACGGTATCTTCGCTCAATTTTTTCTCCTTCCTTTTCACTTGCTTGTACATGTAGAAGATGACTACGTAACATAAGGTCACGGAAATTGTAAACGCCATCCGGATTTTCGTCTTGGTCTCTTCGTCGTTCCAATCGATGCCTAAGCGTTTGCTTCCCATGAGGACGATCGGGGCGATGAACATTTTCGGTTTCAATTGCGGAGGTTTCGGGAGGTCATCCTCTTCTTCTTTATCGTCGTCGTCGTCAATAATCTTGTTCGCTTTTGATTTCACCATTTCCATCGTTTTGCCTTTCTCTTCTTTCTTCTCTTTGTTACTATTATTGCCGGTCGTCGTCGTCTCTTTCGCAGTGTTGCTCATCTCTCTCCCCTTGGATTTTCAAAAATGTGCTGATTATGATTTTGATGTGTTTTTGATGACAAAGAGCAGTCTCTCTTTTGCAAAGCTGAATATATATACGTGCACTTCTTTTAAGTTATGTGCGGTCTCTTTCTCCTTCTTCGTTTCACAAAACAAAGTCAAAGAGTCTCTTTGTTGAAAGAACTCGTGTGTCTGTTGGGGGGTGTGAAAGATGATGTGTCGAATAATAAAAACGTTTGTTGTGTGATTTTCCTTCTTTTTTTCCTTTTTTGTTCTTCTGTTCTTGTTCTCTCGATGTTCTTGGTGTTTGACCACCTGTTGCACTCTTTTGCCTCGTAATTATGGTCGTTTTCTGGGGCGGGGCAGTCAACGGAGAGTTTCTCTTTTAAAAAATTTGAGAGAGATTTTTACACCGCAAAAACACCAGAGAAAGATTATCCATCGAGAGATCATTAATATCTCCCCCATCGTATCTCTCTCTCTGCACTTTGCGCGCTTCTGTTGTTTCCTCCTCTCTGTTGATAAACGCAGAAACACACGCACACAGATACGCGTTTGGTATATAATAACACGCGCGCGAACATGTTTGCATTCTCGCTGAAGACGGCGTCTTCCTCTGCCTGCACCGTGATGAATGATGAATGCTTCTCGGGGAGGAGAAGGACGATAAAACGATTTGAATCCATCGTTCCCAGAGCGAAGAAAACGACGAAGAAAAAAGGAGGTTCGGGAGACCGAGGAGGAGGTTCCGGAGGAAGTGGTGGTGGATTCAGCCAAGACTGGGCGAACTACGGCTCGTTCGACGAGTCGTACTTTGAAGACGCGGATACGATGTATAAACCGTCGCAAATGTTCAACACGACCAAGGCGAAGAGGAAAAGCGGCGCGCAAAACGTGCTGGAGATTTTGGCGGAGGAGAGGAAACAGAGAAGGGCGCAGAATTACGTGAAATACGAAGAGGAGAACTGGGAGGAAGAGGAAGAGGAGGAGTATTGGGAGGACGAGGAGGAGGAGGAAGTCGAGGAAGAGTACGTGAACGCGAGCGCTCCGGCGGCGTCGGCGCAATCGACGATGGGAAGCGTAGAGAGTAAGCCGAAACCAACGAAACCGAATAACCCACCGGCGAGACGAGCACCACCGCCTCCGCCGGCGCCGAAAGTACAATCTACGCCGAAACCGAAACCGAAACCGAAACCGCAACCAGTGAAGAACGAAACGCCAGAGGAGGCGAAGGCAAAGGCGACGAAAACGCTCGCCAAGTGGGGGTTTCAGGAAGAGGATATCGCCGAGGCGATGAAGAACGCGTCCGACGGGTCGACTGCGAAGCAAATGCAGATTCAAGTTCTCGATTACTTATTGGAGACGGCACCGTTGGAGAATATCCCGCAAGAATATCTCATGGACGCGAAGCAAAAAAGAATGTAAAATATAGATGAGAACGAGAGAGAGAGAGAGAGAGAGAGAGTAAAAAGAGTAAGAGCAGAAAGTAATATAATACAAATTGTAATGTAAAACAACCAAAGATATTAACGCTATATGATCATGATAATGTTTCCACAACTAGAACTTCTGAAACCATATTGAGGTTGCTAAACACGCGTACGCGCACAACAACATGGCGCCTTTTAACCAATTCGACGTGCCGTCTACGACGTTTGCGTTGACGACTAAAACGACGACTAATAAGCTCGCGGATTCAAATAAACCAAAATCTAAGTTCATCGGGACAGAGATCATCCATCCGATCAAAACGGTGACTGGAATGACGAGTAAAGCAAACTGCGTGGAACTTCCGATTGCAACGCCGATGGAAATGTCCATCTTGTTCTTTCTCGCAAACATCACCGCCGCGGTGATTTCAGCCGCACAACCAACCAATGGTAACACGATCGTTGCAATGAACGCCATGGGTACACCCCATTGATGCGCGGCGCCGTCGATGGAACCCACGAGCACGTCGGAAAGTAAAGCAATAAACCCAGTGATCACCGCTAACCAAATCATCGCGGAAACTTTCGTCAACGAATCGTCTTTGTGCTCGTAAGCCATCTCGTCCCCGCGTTCGAAACCAAACAAGATGTTCTTATCATCTTCTCGAGCACCTTTCCCTGAAAGCGTTTCAGTGAGTTTCTTGTTCAATTGCGAGAGTTTACGTTGCATGGAATTGACTCGAGTTTGGGTGCTGACTTGCGTCAACACGGACCCCCATTTCAGCATGTTCAATTCTTTCTTCTGCGCGATGTCTTTCACCGCGGATTGCCAACGTAATTTTGCAAGTTTCGAACCACCGCCTGCGTTGGTAATATCTAATGCACCACTATTTTTCACCGCGTTTTCTGGAATTGGAGACACCGGAGGCTGTGGCACCGCTGAACCTCTTCCACTCTCTTCGTCGTCTTCTCTTTCCGCTTTTCTTGCTAGTATCGGCTTCGGATTGCTACTCGACGATGCCATGTTCTTTAAAGTCGCTCGTAAATTCTCCATCGAACTCGTTTTCATCTTGAACATAGACTCTGTCGAGCCGGTCCTTCTCACCGCTTTTATTTTCTTCTCCTCTTTTGCTTTCCTCTCGTGATCCTCTTCTCCTCCGTCCTCGTTTTTATTCTCGCTCACGAACATGTGCTTATGCGTCTTCAACTGAAACACCAAAAACGCCATGTACCCAGCCAACAAGAACACGCTCGATACCCTCGACACTCTCAATATGTCCCTCTCTTTCTCCTCTTCAGTCGTCCCACTCATCGACGTCTCGCTCATCACGCTCGGTAGCGTCAAGCTCAATACGCTCAACAACAACAAACCGGCATTCAACTGCGCGCCTTTCCTGTTGTGCGTCTGCTCGCTATATTTCAATCCTCCAAAAAAGAAACTCGCGCCCAAAACGAGCAGCGTGTTCGTCAATATCGACCCAAGTAAACTCAGTTTCACTAACCGCGTATCTCCATTCCTCAACGCCATTAAAGAGACGATCAGTTCTGTCACGTTCCCGAACGTCGCGTTCAATAATCCGCCCAACGTTTCGTTCGTATGCGCGGCGACTTCTTCCGTCACGAACCCAAGACGTTCGGCTAAAGGAACGATCGCCAACACCGAGAAGAAGAAGATCGGTCCGGGAGACATATTCTTTCCCGCGTGGCCTAACGCCAGCGCAATTGGAACGAACAAAAGCAAAATGCAAATCTTCGTCGAGAACAAAACGACTTTCACGCTTCTGGCGAATTCGATGCCAACTTTTACGCCGGATTGCGCGTACGCTTTCGGACTTCGCGGGGATCGTAAACTCGACTCGTCTTCCTCCATTTCGTCCTCTCCGTTCTCTCCTCTTCTTCGCTCTCTTTTTCCACCGCTGCTGCTCTTCGCGCTCAACAACTGCTCGGAGGATACGTTCAAAGCGTGTTCCACATTTGTGTTCGTCTCGGAGACGTTTTGGTGCTCAATTTCCCGTTGAGGAACGACGACGACGATGGTGTCCTCCTCCTTGGTGGACGACGACGAGTGCGTGGGAATCTCCAAAGGTTGGATTTTCGAGGATCGTTGGTTCCCTCCTTCTCGCGCCACGGGGGTTCCGCCGCGACTGGCCGCGACGGTGGTTTCCTCCATGTGTAGAGTTTGTGAAGAGAGTCTGACGACTGATTAGGGGAGTTTGTGTGAAGTAATAGTAAACCTATTAAAGCGCAAACAACGCGATGACATCTCTCTAAACTACTCTCTATTTTAAAAGCTAAATAAGCTACTACACGCGCGCATTACTCTTCTACGATCATCGGCTCTTCTTTACCACCGAGGTTTTCGCAGATGATTTTCCTTCTTTGACTTTTACCGTTTGCGTCTCCACGTTGGTGACTTCGTGCGCTTTCTCATCCGCCGGTTTCCATAAATACGCGCTTTCGGCGATGAAGGAACAATCGACCAAAGGTCGATTGTTCCGTCTCGCCTGGTTTATTTTCGACGTCGGGAGGACTAAACCGGTTGCCTTGTTTCTTTTACCGTGCTCGCCGACGATGACGTGCGTCGTGCGGTCGTCTTTGACTATAGATTCGGTTCTTTTGGCGATATCTGCGTTATCGATGAAGGTTTCTTGGACCGTGGCGCCTAAATTTTTCGCCTCTTTCCAAATCTGGGAATCTTTCGGGACTTCGTGGATTTTGAACACGTTCGTAAAGCAGATGAAGCAGTTTCGCAAGATACTTTTGCGCTCGAGCGATAACAATTCAGACACGCACGGCCAATACTGTCCGTCCGCGCTGCCTCCGTTTTGTAAAAAATGTGGCACCGCTTCTCGAAACATCATTCGATGAACATTTCTCAATCGAGGTAAAATGTTATCGACCAAATAGGAATCGTTCTTCTCAGATTCGTCCGTCATGTTATAGAAATGCGACAGTTTCAATTCTTCCAACGACTCTGGAAAGTAATAATACGGTTTCACTTGCATCACCGCGCACTCACCGTCCCACATCTCCGGTTTATCTTCTACTACGATCGTCACCGATTCCGCGCCTTCCAAAGCGTCGTTTACGATTTTTGTTCGAACGTCCACCCATTGGTTCACCTCGCTGTTCCATTGCTTCATCCCTTTGATTCTATTCACGTCTCGATTAAAATACTTCCCGAGCGGATCTAAAACTTGGTTCGCGATCGCCTCCGCGTACGCCTGACTCCCCGCCGTCACGATGTACAGCTCGTACATCTCCGAAAGTTCGCTCAAAAACCGCCTCGCTTGCGGGCGGATTTTCGTAAAGTATTGGTCGTTGACGTAAAAGAACTTATCCGGGCTCGATTCTAAACGAGATTCAATTTTCTTCTGCGCCTGTTTTATAATCTTCATCTCTTCCTCGCTCGTATTGCTCTCGCCCGGGTTTGGAAAGAGAAACTTCGTCTTCTCGACCGAGTGCAAGAGGGTGGAGTCCAAATCTAAAACTAGAGGCAATTTGCCTCTTTGCAAAACGTCTCGAATAACCTCTCGATTGTTCACCGGAGACTCTTTAATCACGTGCGCCTTCGGTATCATTTTCATCTCATCATCTTCGACGAGTTTTGGCTGCACATCGACCAGTGTTCTCGATGGTGGTTTCATCGCGTCGTCGTCGTTTACTTTCTGTTGTTTCGTTGCTCTTTTGGGGAAATCTTCTTCGTCTTCTCCCTCAGTTGTTGTTAAAGGTTCCCGCGAGTCGTCGCGACTGCGCGCGCGATCGATGGCGCGTTGCGCCGGGCGCTTGAACGTTGTCGGCATTAAAGCTCTGACGAGTAAAGGGATCTTTCACTCCCTTTTTTGCGAGTAAACCCGCGCGTGTTTGTGTGTATATCTCGAAAAGTTGTTTTGACGATTTTAAAAAGTTTGTTGGTTTTGCAAAAGAGGAGAACAAAAGTCAAAATAAAATGCCTACGAAACGCGAATGAATGTGTTTTACATTGTGCTGCTCTATGTATGTCTTCTAATGCTATAACACACGCTTTTATGAAGAGTATCAAGTAGTTTCTGCTTCTTTCTACACTCGACAGATGTAGTTGTTACTTTTCGCGTTATACCGAACCCACCTTTGTACGCTCTTATCGCTCGCGCCGCCGGTTTCCGCGGTGGAGACTCTCAAATATCGAACGTTCATGCCGCTCAAGTTTAAGCTTGGGATGGAGAACTGGGCACTGATTGGACCGATTTCCCGCCGCGTTTCAAACCCTACTTTACGCTGGTTGAGACTCGCGTGGACGAGTAAACTGGTTTGCGTTTGACCTTTGAGGGATTTGTGTTGCCAGGTGACACATCTTCGAGTTTGGTCGTACATCGCGTGGTGGGTTCTTTGTTGTTGTTGTTGATTTTCCGACGTCGCGCGTTCGTTGCTCTCGGTTTGGCCACCACCGATGGCTTCGTTTTGGTCGTACGTGAAAGTGGCGTTTTGTGTGGCCTTGGGGAGCGGGAAGGAAAATTCCGTCGCCGAGGAGCGCACGTCGCTTCGCCAATCGCAATAGACGATGATTTCAATCTTAATTTGAAACGGTGTCGAGTCGTCAATGATGCACTGCACCTTGAACGGGGGCGTGAAATCGCTCGCAGACATGCGATAATTCATCAAGTTGAACTCCCCTCGAGGTGGTTGTAACAACGAAACCGTTCTATTTTCGTCCCAAGAGGATAAATCGCACGTCTCGTGGAAGTTACAGTCGTCGATGTTTGTGCCGAAACCGCTGCTCGTCGCGCGACGATTCGCACGTTCGCGACCGCCGATTTCTAAATCTTCCGGCATAGCCACGCGCACTCTGGTATCCTTTGCCGCTCGTAAAAAGTTACGCACTTTGACGCACCCATCGATATCCGCGTTGACTAATTCCCCGTCGCGACCGTAAACGACGTTGAGTTTATCGATCACGTCTACGAAAATAGCCTCGCCCGCGCCGTCGTCGGCGACGGAGACGTTCGTCGCAGAACCCGGAACTGTAGACGAGGACACTCTAACATCCCTGCCACTGTCTCTGTTGCTTTGACCACCACCGCTATTGCTACCACCTTTCGCTAAAACGTCGTCTACTTTGGACATTAAGTTCTTGGAAATTTTCGAGGACAAGATTTTATCAAACGCTCCGGCTGCTTTCTTATACGTTTGCGATTTTTGTCCGTCGATTACCGCCGTCTTTGCCGTGCCAATCGCTCTATCAACGCCATCAATTCCAGTCCTCATATCTAAGGTCTTTTGAATCGCGAGACGTCCAGTCGTTCCTAAAGCGCCTAACGCGCTCGTACTTTCCGAAACCACCACCGGATCGTTAAAAATGTGCTTCTCCAACGCCGCCGTACTCGTAGACTGCGGAATCCCGTAATCGACCATCTCATCGAGTAATTCGTACGTCAAAATAGCATTTTTCCTCACTGCATCTTCCGACAACGTCCCGCAATAATCCTTGATCACTTTCGCGATTCGATGCAACAGTTCCAAAACAAACGACGGCGAACAGTTCGCTCTCGTCGTCGCGACGACGTACACGCCGTTCGCTTTCACGTGCAAATAATTTACCCCTTGGTCGTTAAACGCCGCCGGCGCGGAGTGATCCATCGTCCCGCCTCCTCCTTCACCAACACCGTTAATCTCGTTCTCGTTCTCTTTCCCGATGATGACACCACCATTACCACCGTCTTCGTTTCTGTTCCTTTCAATCGCTCCCCAGAACTTGACCAAACGAAAGAAAATCTCAGCTTGATTTTCTGGAACATCTTTTCGATACTCGCGCTTGATAATCACGTCTCCTCGAGGCGCGACGATGAATATCGACGAGATGGCGTTCTCGTTGTTGTGCGATTTAGCAGAAAAACGCGTCGTCGTCGATGTCGCCATGGCAGTGGCCCGTGTTTCTTTTTCTAAAAGAGAAGAAGAGAAAAGTTCGTTGTCCCCCAAACCAATCCTCCCTGAGGTAAAAAACTGATTCTCTCTTGTTTTGTGCGCGTATAATAAATGATGGCAGGTGGTCAAAATTCAAAGCTGCGTAAAATAAAGCTCGACCACAGCACTCCGACTTTTCACCACCAAAGTTAGATGCGCGTCGCAGCTTTTCGCGCAAACGTAACAGCACAACAATTAGTGGTGTGTGTGTGTGTGTACAGAGAGAAACGCTTCGTGCGAAAAGGAAATGAATCAAAAGAAAAAATATTTAGGGTGTATGTTTTAGAAAAAAGAACTGCGAAAGGAGCGCCACGAATTTTCTTCAAAAATCGTGTTCTTTGGGATAAAAAAACAACCCACGAAACAACAGAAACACACAGAGCATATAGTAAACATTTAAAACTGAGTGTTTTATTACTTGCTGCTGCTGCTCGGTGTTGTTATTATTTATGCACTCGCGAAGAACCGGAGGAGAACAAGACGTGAACATCGCGATAAGCTCTTTAGACGTCGGGGAAATACTAAAGAGGGAAGAAGATACGAATACTAATTCGTCACTTTTTTACGATTCGGATTTAATCAAAGACCGGAGTAAAAGAAGAACTTTTGCGTCGTTTTTTTCCCGAGTGTTTACTTCTTCGATGGAGAGTACTAAGAATAACGACGGGGCAAATGGGAATGGAAAAGATTTAAGCGTGGTTGGCGCGTTGACGCTCTCGGTCGTCTCCTCGGTGTCCATCGTCATCGTGAACAAGTATTTAATCTCGACGTTAGAGTTTCAATACGTGACCTTTTTGACGGCGATGCACATGATCGTCACCGCGGTCGCGTTACGGTTCGCGGCGAAGTATAACTTTTTAGAGCCGAAAGAAGTCGAACGACAAGCTTTGTTGAGGTTTTCGTGCATCAACGGGATTTCGATCGCGTTTTTGAACTTGAGTTTGGGCTTTAACTCGGTCGGGTTTTATCAGATGACGAAGCTGGCGATTATTCCGTGCACGGTGATGATGCACACGATTTATTACGGGAAGAAGTATTCGAGCTCTATTAAAGGTGCGCTCGGCATTTTGTTACTCGGTGTGGGGATTGCTACGGTGACGGATATGCAATTGAACGGTCTCGGGACGTTCATGTCCGTCTGCGCGGTTATCACGACGTGCGTGTCCCAAATTTGGACAAACCATTACACGAAACAATTCCAAGTGAGCAGCACGCAGCTCTTATACGCCGCGTCCCCGTACATGGCAGCTATTTTAGCGACCATAGCGTTGCCATTGGACGCGCAATTAGTCGGTGGAACCCCGTTCGATGTCACGTGGTCCGTCCCCGTTCTCTTCTGGGCGGCGTTATCGTGCGGCATCGCCGTCTCGGTCAACTTCTCCACCTTTTTAGTCATTGGAAAATGCGACGCGGTCACCTACCAAGTCTTGGGCCATTTAAAAACCATGCTCGTCCTTGGTTTCGGTTTCACCGTCATCGGTAATCCAGCGACCGGGCGAAACTTGATGGGCATCGCCGTCGCGTTAGTCGGCATGGTCGTGTACGCCCAAGTCGAATCGAGAGAAAAAGCCGCCGCGGTGGCGAACGGTAGCCAGAAGGAAGGGAAGGAATTAGCCGGTCCGGGCGCGCCAATCGCCATAGGTGGATTGAGAGGAGGAGGAGGATCCACGAACGTGTAATTTTACTATTGATGATGATTTTGATGTGCGTAGAAAATTTATTTATTTACTCTCTCTCTCTCTCTCCTCCCTCTGTTTTACGCCTCTTTCTCCTCCTTTTTTTCGGGGTTTATCCACTTTTAACCCAAACAACTTTCCCGCACTTGCACTTCCTCACACCACACCACATCACGCGCACGCTCTCGCTCTGGCATTGAAATCAATCAGACGTCTTTCGTCGGTGCGTAATACTACAGTTGTTGCTTTTGAGACGCACTCATCGTCGTTTGGCATCATCTGAACACAGAAGGAGGTTTTAAGACCGAGGTCATTTTTCCAATTACGACGGCTAAAAAAGCCACGTATTCGTGGTAAACCTTAACGCTGCTTTTAAGCGCTACACGACTGAGTCGTATTAAAAGCTCCGCTCGAACGAGAGTGAGAGACAGAACCGCTGCGCGTAAAGAAGAGTGCGCAAAAATCGCTGCGTCAGATATAAACACATAAAAGATGGACGCACAACAATCACAACAAACACAAACCTCGAAAGGCGTCGACCCGAAACAAGTCCCAGTCATCGTCATGTATTCCGTCGGCAAAGCGGAGGAGATGATACGCAACAGCGAGTACGAGAAAGCGAAGAAGATGATGGAAAGCACGGATCAGTTGTGCGAACGATACGGCGCGCCACCACCGGTGCACGGGTTAGCGTTGAGGATATTAGCGGACGCGTACGAGCAAAGCGCGAGGACGGAAGGGACTTCAGATACGGATAAAAAACAAGGCATCGAATGCGCGAAAAAATGTTTACGAAAAGGTTTAGATTTGTGCGCGCCACATTTTGGCGCCAAAGGGTTACCGAAGTCGTTGGAGAGAGATTTGAACGGCAGAGCCGGGGATTTACACGCCGCGCTCGCGGAGTTGCATAGAAACGAGGGTGAATACATCGACGCGTTGAAAAATTTCAGAGAGGCGGTGAAGAAATTTTCCAAGTTGGAGTCGAAAGATTTACAAGCCGCGAGCGCG
>JACLAB010009611.1_pt1 | contig 32062 bp, 21 predicted proteins | sample 8027921 | NCBI WGS metagenome assembly JACLAB01 (sample SAMN15725117, study PRJNA655200) | protist metagenome | isolation source: fluorescence activated cell sorting (FACS) single amplified genomes of... | place: USA: West Boothbay Harbor, Gulf of Maine | collected 2000-07-19 | reverse complement strand
GAAAGAGGTGGTGCTCTTGCGCGTCGGCAAGGTGAAATTTCACACGAAGAAGGACGCCGGGGATAAAAATTGGGCCGATCGCGGGGTGAATAGCTTTGAGTTTAGACGCGAAAAGGCGCCGAGCGAGGGCGACGTGAAGCGCTGTAGGTTGCTGATGCGAAACACCATCGGTAAAGCGGTGTTAAACGCGGGTTTGTACCCGAAAATGTCCTCGCAATTGACTGAAAAGAAGATGAAGGATGGGAGCGCCGTTCAAAACGGCTTGATCGCCACCGTGTTCAACGCCGAGGAAGAAAACCAAAAAGTCATGGTTTATTTACGTTTCGGCAAGGAGAGCGACGCGAAAGAGTTGCACAAGCTCATCTCCGAAAACGTGGCGACGCTTTAGCAAACATAATTATTGAACCGCGTGCTTCGCAATTAATTACAAGAGAAATCGAGCGACGACGTCAATCGAAACTCAATTAATCCCCCTCTCGGCGCCCACCGCCCCAACTCGTGAGCTCCTCGACCTCCTCCCACGCGATCGCGCACGCCTCTCTCGTCGCCCCGCTCGCGCACAGTTCGATCGCGCGCGCCACCGCCGCCTCCACCGCGCTCCGCCTCGCCGCGCTCGGATCCGCCTCGCCGCTCGTCGCCGCGTCTCCGTCCTCCTCTCTCGCCATCAACCGTCCGCGCGCCTCGAGCGTGCCCTCCGCCACCGTGCACTCCCCCAACCCTCGACACGGCAGCGATCCCATGAGCGGATCCTTCGCTAATCGTTCGCGCATCTCCTTCGCCTTGGCCCGTTTCGCCGCCTCCTCCGCCTTCGTCGTCTTCCCGCGCGCGTTCAAATCCAAATCCTCCCCCTCTCCGCGCGTTCGCACCCCCGCTCGAGACGCCGCGTCTCGCACCTCCGCCACCTCTTCCCACGCCGTCACGCAGCTCGCGCTCGCCGTCCCCTCTTCCTCGCACGACGCCTTCGCGCGTTCCACGGCTTCGCGTAAAATCATCTCCAGTCGTCCCCTCCGCGCGTCGTCCCTCGCCGTCGTCGCCGCGTCCTCGTCCGCTCGCGTCGCGCCGTACAGCGTCTCCAGCGCCACCGCCGCGATCTTCGCCTGCGCCGCGCTCAGCTCGACGCGCCGCTCGACGCGCGCGCCGTCGTCGTCGTCGCGGGACGTCGCGTCGGCTTTGAAATCGTCGAAATCATCGTCTTCGCGCGCGCCTCGCGCTCGACCCGTCGCGCGTCGCGCTCGACGGCTCGCGCGCGACGCGCGGGAAGGGCGTTCGAACGACCTCGAGCGCGGGTTCGGCGCCCGCACCGCCGCGGGCGTCGCGAGACGCGTCATGAGACGCGGCCGGTGCGGCGCGGAGTGCCGCACATCGCCGCGCCGCGACGCCCATGCCGTGCGCGCACTGCGAGCGCATCGCGCGCGTCGCGGACGACGCGCTCCGCGACGCCGCGCGCGCGCTGCGAGCGACGACGCGCGAGCGCGACGCGCTGGCGCGAGAGCTCGCGCGCGCGCGCGAGACGGTGACGGAGACGCAGCGCGCGGCGAACGACGCGCTCGTCGCCGCGCTCGAGGCGGCGACGAGGCGCGGAGGCGCGGAGGCGTTCGCGCGCGATCGGGGGAGCGAGACGAAGGCGCGCGGCGTTCGGGCGGTGTTCGACGACGTCGGGCCGGTGCCGACGACGCCGACGGGACGCGACGGGCGACGGAACGAGTAGAGAGGGAACGGGCGTCGTCGATGCGATGCGTCGCGTCGGTAGCGTGTATTATTATTATTAGATTTATCGCGGTGCGCCGTCGGTGGACGTCGGCGCGTCGTCGTCGTCGTCGGCGGTCGGCGACGCGTCTTCGTCTTCGTCTTCGTCTTCGTCTTCGTCTCGCGCGCGCTCGGCGTCTTTGATTTTCGCGTCCGCCTCGTTCGATCGATTCGTCGCGATTTTCACCACCTTGCGCGCGGGCACGACGGCTTCTATGGCTTCGCCCCAATCGCCGCGCTCGAGAAACGACGTCAAGACGTCCGCCGTTTGGTTCACGGTGAGCACGGGCGCGCCGCGCGTCTCGAGAAACTCGCCGATCGGCAACCGCGCGTGCTCGACGCCCAATTCCCGAGCCTTGCGCAGCGTCAGCCCTTTGTGTCGATTACGATCGATGAACCCACCGATGACGTACGTCTTCCCCGCCTCTATCTCGCGCAGTTCGCGCTCGCTATCGGCGGTGAGATACACGAGCGACTTCGCCGTCGTCTCGCTCTCCGCCGCCGTCTCCCTCAACGTCTTCCCCGACCGCACGACGTGCCAATTCTCCCACCCCGCGTTCATCCTTCCCATCTGTTCCTCGAACGCTTCGCTCATTCGCGTGAAGCTCATCTTAAACGGCGCCGTCGTCTTACAATTCCTCTCGTACGCCGCGCGCAACTGTTTCATCAAGCTCCCCCACCGCTCGCGTTCCATCGTCGTCGTCAGATCCTCGTCGCAATCGATCACCAATCCGTACGCCGACGAGAGCTGCGCCCGTCGCCTTTCCTTCCTCGCCGCCGTCTCGCGTCGTCGCGCCTCGATCCTCGCGCCGCGCTCGACGAAAAACGCGTCCCGCGCCTCGCTCGACATCGCGTTCACCGCGTCGTGAAACGCCGCCTTGGTCGACGCCGCGACGTCGGCTTTGCGCCGCTTCGCCTCGGCGCGTTTCATCAGCGCGGCGTCGCGTCGTCGCTGTCGCTTGAGCCGCTTTTTCATCGCGTTTTTGCTCTCGGCGCGTAATCCGACGTCGCGATCGTCGCCGTCGTCAAGGGCGCGGGTCGCCATGACGCGCACTGCGAGCGTCGACCCGCGACGCGATCGACGCGCGCGTCTTCGTTCGCGCGCGCGCCGAAACGTCGTCAAATCGCCGCGCGCGCGTCAAATCGCGACGCCGAAATCCGCGTCGCGCGACGACGCGGATCGCGGCGATGCTGACGGTGGCGCGCGCGTGTCGACGGCGCGCCGCGCTCTTGGTCCGGCGCGGCGTCGCGGACGCGCGCGCGTCGCGCGGGGCGTCGACGACGACGGATCGCGCGTGGGGAACATCTTCGTCGGCGTCGGCGTCGGCGTCGGCGTCGCGGACGACGAGGCGCGGACGGGCGACGGAGCGCCTGGCGTTCCGCGCGGAGACGAAACGATTGCTGGACATCGTGACGAACTCGCTGTACGAGGACAAGGAGGTGTATCTGCGAGAGCTGGTGTCGAACGCGAGCGACGCGCTGGAGAAGGCGCGACACTTGGCGGCGCTCGCGGAGACGCCGAACGCGGGAGACGAGGAGGCACTCGCGATAAAGATCGCGACGGATGAGGGCGAGGGGAAGGTGCTGGTGGTGTCGGATAACGGGGTCGGGATGACGCGGGAGGAGCTGATGGAGAATTTGGGGACGATCGCGCGGAGCGGGAGCAAGGCGTTTTCGGAGGGGTTGGACGCGGACGCGGACGCGGCGTCGAACATCATCGGGAAATTCGGCGTGGGGTTCTACGCGAGTTTCATGGTGAGCGATAAGGTGGAGGTGATCTCGAACGCGGGCGCGCGAGGGGATGGGAAGGCGTGGAAGTGGAGCTCGACCGGGGATGGAGAGTTTACGATTGAGGAGGCGACGGAGAGCGACGAGGCGCCGACGCGGGGGACGAAAATCGTGATGCACATCAAAAGCGACGATAAACACTTGACGTCCAAGTGGGGGGTGGAGACGGTGCTGAAAAAGTACAGCTCGTTCGTCGCGTTCCCGGTGCTGTTGAATGGGCACAAGATGAACGACGTCGGGGCGCTTTGGATGAAGGATGAAAAGGACATAACCGACGACGATTCCATCGCGTTTTACCGCTTTGTGAGCGGCGCGAGCGACATGCCGCCGTTTCGCATGTCGTTCAAAGCCGATGCGCCCATGATGATTCGAAGCTTGCTGTACTTTCCCGAAGAAAATCCCGAACGCGTCGCCGGATTCGGCGGGCAGACGAATTCGGGCGTGTCGCTGTACGCCAGGCGCGTGATGATTCAAGAGAAGACGGAAAAATTGCTCCCGGCGTTTTTGCGCTTTGTGCGCGGCGTGGTCGATTGCGAAGACATCCCGCTGAACATCTCGCGCGAGTCGCTTCAAGATTCCATGCTCGTCATGCGGCTCGGCCAAATAATCACAAAGCGCGTGCTCAAGTTTTTGGATGAAAAGGCGAAGAAGGAGCCGGAAAAGTACAACAAATGGTTCGCCAATCTCGGCTTCTTCTTGAAGGAGGGCGTGTGCTCGGAGTACGCGTACAAACTCGAACTCGCAGAGCTGTTGCGTTACGAATCGAGCTCGACGGAGACTGGAAAATTGACGTCTTTCCGCGAGTACGCCGCGCGCATGCCCGAGGGACAAGACAAAGTGTATTACATCGTCGCGCCGTCGCGGCTGCAAGCCGAAGCGTCGCCGTATTTGGAAGCGGCGAAGTCGCGGGGCTACGAAGTTTTGTTCTTGTACGCTCACATCGATGAGTTCGTGATGCAGCACTTAATGAGCGTCGCGGGCAAGCAATTGGTGAGCGTTGAAGCCGCAAATCTCGACGTCGACGGCGAAAAAGCCGACGGTGAAGAGTCAAAATCAAACGACGCCGCGGCGTTGGACGACGCCGCGGGCGCGGAACTTTGTAAGTGGTTCAGCGACGACGCTCTCGCGGGAAAGCTCAAGGAGGTGAAGCTGAGTAACAGATTGGTGAGCTCTCCCGCGCTCATCTCCGGACACGAGCCCGAAGCCATGAGACGGTACCGCATGGTTCAAACCATGGCGAGCGACGCGGCGGCGAGTAAAAAGCTCGCCGAGATGTCCAACGACTTCTCCATGATGACGCTCGAGTTGAATCCGAAACACGAAATGATCAAAAGGATCAACGCCGCGCGCACGAGCGAAGACGCCGGCACGCGAAGATTAGCCGCGCTGGTCGCCGAACAAATATTTGACAACGCGCGCGTCGCCGCGGGATCTTTAGACGATCCTCGAGCGATGCTCGGTCGTCTGAACGAAATTCTCGAAAAGACGCTTCCGGCGAAGGAGTAGACGCGTCGCACGTGCGAGAATCGTAGCGACCTAACAACACATTATTTAATCGATCACAACGATCCTTGACGCTATTAGCTCAAACGTCGCCGAAGCCTCGCGCGCGTCAGCAGAATTTCCACCGGTTGCCGCACTCGACACACGTCACGAATGTCGTCATAGGTTCATCCGCGGAGCGCGTCTGCAGTTGATAATACGTGCACTTGCGCTGTTTGCACTTGCCGCACTTGAACGCGTCCGTGCTGGCTTCTTGTTGTTGCCCGCGCACGGCTTCCCACTCCGCCAACTCGCGAATGCGCTCGTTCGCGTTCCGTCGCTCGTTCGAACCCAACTCTTCGGGAGACAAATCGATCAACACCCCCGCACTAATCTCACCGGTCGCTAAGTTGGTGCGCAGATCCGGATTCTTCGCATCCTTGAGATTGAAGGCCAACTGCCGCACTTTCGCCTTGTAATCCTTGCCGCCGCTCGGCCACTTCGCCGTCATCGAGTTCTCAATCTGATCCACGATCGACGCCAACTTTTTCGCATCCACGCTCTCAATCTTACCATCCGTCACGCACAGCGCCAACGCGTCGGCGAATATTTCCCGCGTTCGATCCCTCGCCGCGTCGTTCACGCGCGTCAACCGCTTCTTCACATCCGCCCTCGCCTCGACCAACGCCGCGTCCTCCTCCTCCCCCCCACCGCGCTCTTTCGCCGCCGTCTCGACCTCGCGCTTCACCTCCTTCGTTTTCTCGCTCTTCCCGCTCGTCTGTTCGACGATCATCGCCGTCCATCTCGCCTTGACCGCCGCCGCCGCGTCCCGCACGCCCTCCGCCTCGTGTCGCTTTCGCAGCTGATTCACAATCTTCCCGCACGTCGCGAACCGCGCGTCCAGGAGCGTCTCCCTCGGCAGCGCTTCCTTCGACAGCGTCAACACCCGTCGCAGCGCGTCCACCGCTCGGCCGCTCTCCCCCGCCTTCGCGTCTCGCGCCGCTCGACACAGCGTCGCGATCGTCTCGAGCGAACCCTCCCGCGCGTCTTCGTCCGCCGTCCGCGCGTCGCTCGCGCCTTCTTCGCCGCCGTCGACCGCCATGTCGACGCCGGTCGTTCGCACGCGCGCGCGACTCCGCGCGAGCGCCGCGACGCGCGACGGATCGCGACGCGACGCGTCGATGAGTGACGACGCCGCCGCGATCGGGGGAACGACCGCCGTCGTTTCGACGCGGCATCGCCGCAGAGCGCGACGCCGCGCCGCGCGCGACCGCCGTCTCGCCGCTCGAGCGCTCGGAAACGGTCAAACGTAAAATCCTTCGCGCGTCGACGCGCTCGAGCGGCGCGACGCGCGCGACGAGACGCGTCGAATCGCGCGAAAAGACGAAAGACGACGGTTGGTGTCGCGGCGCCGACGATGGCGCCGCGGCGCGCCGCGCGGCGACCGGCGACGACGGCGGCGACGACGATGACGCTGGTCGTGATCACCGGACCGTGCGCGGGACGAGAGTTCGAGCTGCGTCGCGACGGCGAGAGCGCGATCGGGCGAACGAAGCGAGGGAACGCGGTGTGGATCAAGGGCGACGGCGCGGTGTCGCAGTCGCACGCGACGTGCCGGTGGTGCGCGAAACGCGAGGCGTGGACGATCTCGGACGCGGGGTCGTCGAATGGGACGGAAGTGGACGGGAAGGACGTGGAGGAGGGAGGCGAGGGGGCGACGCTGAGGGATGGGAGCGTGATTAAATTGGGGACGGAGACGACGGTGGTGTGCCGAACGCGAGCGGCGGACGAGAGGGGCGAGGCTGGAACGGTGGGTGAGGAGGAAGATGAGGAAAACGGAAATCGTGAAAACGCAGTCGTGGTGAACGAGGGAGGTCGAGGCGCGGTCGGCGACGGCGGAAAGGCGTCGGCGGCGAAGACGAAGAGCGGCAAGCGAGACGCGTACGCGTTCGATTTGGACGAACCGAAATCGGTGACGAAAGTCGCCGCGGCGCGGAACCGCGCCAAGGCGACGACCGTGACCGCGAAACAAGCGCACGAGTCGACGACTGCGGCGAGCGAAACCGCGGAGGTTGCGACGAAGGCTGAGTCCCGAGCCGCCGCCGAAGTCGGCTTCGACGTTCCCACCGTGCACGAGTACGCCACCGCGCAGCTCGAGCGCCTGCAAGCCGTCATTCGCGCCGACGCGCGCGCCAGCGTCGAAGCCTTTCGCGCCGACGCGCGCGGATTGCTCGCAGACCTTCTCCAGGACATCAAAGCGTAGCGCGCGCGTCCGCGCCAATCGGCGCCGAGCCAGCTGGCGACATTCGCGCCGCGCGCGCCGTCGTCCATCACCCGACGCCGCATGTAACACCGCACCCATTCAATTCGCACGAAACACTCGCGATTTAATATTTTCTAAACCACCAGAGCGCATCTCGCGCCTCGTCGACCGCGCGCGTCGCGCATCCGCGTCGCGCGCTCGGCGACGTCGTCCGCGGCGCGAGCCGAACGACTGCGACACTTAGCGGCGCGACGCCACCGCGCGCGATGTCGAGCCTCGTCCGCGCGCTGTCGCGACGCGTCAGTCGCGCGGCGCGCGAGGCCGCGGACGCCCCCGAAGACGCGCCCGCGCCCTCGGCGCCGCCGTTGAGCGCCGAAAGCGCCGACTCGGCGAACGACCACCTGACACCGTCGCCCGCGCAAGAAATGACGAAAACCGCCGCCACCGACGGCGACGCGGCGTCGAGCGACGCGGAAGAGACCGCGCTCGACGCCGGCGAGGTTATTCTCGAGCGAGACGACGCCAGGGTGCCGGTGCTGCTGAAGCAAACGTCGTCGACGCTGCTGCCTCGCGACGAGGCGAAGAGGCTCGAACGAATGTTGTCGACGGATGTGCGGGACATGATGGCGAAGGAGGTGTGGGCGTGTCGACCGTCGACGTTCATCAGACTCACGATGCGGGCGCCGGTGCTGATGATGATTTTGTCGATTATTTTTTGGGTGGCGGCGGGCGCGTACGCGCTGGTGCGGAAACCGCCAAAGGTGGAGACGGATGTCGCGGGATTTAGCATTCGCGATCATCCCACGGCGAGGCTTAAGGATGCGATTTGGAGCGCGGAGAGTGAGTCGGAGTTTAATTGGGACGCCATGTTGACCGCGGGTGGGTCGGCGAGCGTGGGGACGATTCCGTACGTGACGAGTTGGCTCGATTCGGGTGGATATTTGACGTCGCCTTCGGCGGTGCGAAAGATGCGTCGATTGCAATCGTACGTCGCGACAGAAAGACCGAACTCATATAGTTCGTTTCAGCTCGTTTACACGTCCACGCGTGGGGAGAATGTGTTACGCGAGGAGGTGATGAAATTCGCGTTGGATTTGGAGGGCAAAATTACGCGACTCCCGGGCTACGCAGAGACGATGTGCTTGCAGATCGCAGACACGGAGTATTTAGGCTCGAACGGATGCACGCCGCCAAATTCCATAGCACCTTTATTCTTCGCGACGACGGTGAGCGGGACTTACTACAGAAATACCGTCGATGTCACCATGAGTTTGGCGTCGAGGGGGTTGTATGTCTACGTCGACAAGGATTTCGACGCCGCGAACGGCACCGCGTCGTCGTTTAGAACGGGCTTTCCAATCGGTCAGCCTAGTAAGGCAGTGTGGAAAAAGTGGATGAAGAGCACTCTAGTTCCGTTTTTACGAGCAAACACGAGAGATGAGGCAAAAGGCATTCGATGTCTCTATGGGGGCAAAGAAATCACCCAGTATGAAGCCGATTTGGCAATCTTGCACGATGCGAAACTCATCATTGCCGGCTTGTCGCTCGTGGTCGTGTACACATACTTTCACACCGGCTCTGTTTTCATCACGTTTGCGGGAATATTTGAAATTATTCTATCTTTTCCCGTCGCGTACGCGTTTTACGCATACGTTTTGAAGTTGGAGTCGATTAGCGTGATGCAGTTTTTGGCGATTTTCATCATACTCGGCATCGGCGTCGACGACGTCTTTGTATTTTACGATTCTTTCGAGGATGCTTCGCGCGCCGTGGGGATACGCGGTGACACCCTCGAAGCACGATTAAATTATGCTTATGATCACGCTGGAAGAGCGATGCTGGTGACTTCGATGACTTCAGGCGCGGCATTCGCCGCAAACCTCGCCTCCGCCATTCCGGCGGTGCAAATATTTGGTGTCTTTCTCGCTGTGATGGTTTTGGTAAATTACTTCCTCGTCATCACCTGGTTTCCCGCATGTTTGTGCGCGTACGAGCGATACTGGCGAGTTTCCAAAGATTTCAACTATTGTGGCCTCGGAGGCTTGCGTACGAAGCACCTCCCTTCCGCTGAAATGGATGCTCGCGCGGCGCAACGCGCCGAATCTTGTTTGAGCTGCATCAAGCGTGTCGCTTGCTTTGGTCAAAAGTTGAACCAATATCAAAACGTCATGGCAGCGCAAAAGAAGAAACGTTCGATCTTTACATGGAGAACTTACGGTGCATACTTGGATGTTTTCAAGTACATCTTGCTCGTCATTTGCCTCGGATCGATGGCAGTGACTGGATATTTCTCAACCAAGACGGAGGCGAGCGGGCAACCGCCAGAGCTGTTTCCGGCAGACTCGAATCAGCAAATGTTCATCAAGTGGACAGAATCGCAATTCGAGAGCGATAAATTCGCCTGCACGAGCTTTGCGCACTGTCAGCAACAGGCTGGGACTGTGCTACAGCAAAACGGTGTGACGCTGTCGCCGCCGCCACCGTCGCCGTCTCCTCCTCCTCCTCCCAGGTCGCAAGTCGGAACCATCACTTCTCCAGAGATTGATCAATTAGCAGACGTAGTATTCAATACTTTCGACAGCGACGCGAATGGTTGGCTGAACACGACGGAGTATGACTCTTTCGCAGCGGCGGTAACGACGACGACGAGCCTACCACCCGCGAACACCGTGATGAGCGCGTACGGCACGCCGCAAGGTGTCACAAAACCGGGATTTGTTCTCGCCCTGGATACAGCTGCTGGCGCAAACGACGCACCGGTACTAGATGCGTATTGGCTCCTCGTCTTAGGCACAGCAAGATCGAGCCCTCCTCCACCAAGTCCACCGCCGTCACCGCCACCCCCGCCTTCGCCGCCGCCGTCACCGCCGCCGCCGCCGTCGCCGCCACCGAGTTCCAATCCATCATCGTCACCGCCGCCGTCGCCGCCGCCGCCGCCGTCACCGCCGTCACCGCCGCCGCCGCCGTCACCGCCGCCGCCGCCGTCACCGCCGCCGTCACCGCCGCCGTCGCCGCCGCCGCCGCCGTCACCGCCGCCGTCGCCACCGCCGCCGGAGGCGCTCCAAGCTGCCGAGCGCGTCGCGGGGACGAATTACGAAAAGGCGCAACTCGTGTGGGGCATCGAAGATATTCAAGACGATTCTGCGCCATATGCTCCGCGAGAGGTTGACGCTAATCCGGTGGTCAACCCCGCGTTTAACATCGGCGACCCCACGACTCAAGTCCGCATGTTGAAGTTCTGCGAAGCGTTGCAAAACAGAACGGACCTCGCGAGTTCGTTTAAGGAGTGCCCGATGCAGATTCTCAAAAACGTTGGAACGACGCTTTCATACCCTTGGCCGATGAGCTCGGCGCAAATCTTAAGTGTCATCACGTCCATCGCGACGCAGAATCCCGGGTACAGAAAAATCTACGGCTTACAGACGGTGACATCGGGCGGCGCCTCCACCCAACGCGTCGCTTGGGTCAAGGCGAACTTCTTGTCGGGGATTCCATTTCGAATGTCGGCGACGAAGCTTGAACAAGAATATTTCAAGTTTCTCGATTTCATCGCCGAGTTTGAAGCAACAACGTTTCAGTACTCCGCGACGAATGCGAACGGGTCGGTGACGCTCCATTCCGCCCCTCCCACGGCGTCGGCGACAGTGAGAGTGACCTCCGAGTGTTGGGTGCGCATGGCAACGGAGCTGCAAGCCATTCGAGGCACGGTGAGCTCGATCGCAGTGTCCCTCGCGTTTGCCGTTTTCGCCACGCTCATTTTCACCGGCGACGTCTTTGTGGCTCTCATGGCGCTGCTGAGCATGCTCGCCATCATCCTCGCCGTCATCGCGATTCTAGTCGCGCTCAAGGTGAAGTTTGGCATCGTCGAAGCGATTTCGCTCACAATTCTCGTCGGCATCTCTGTCGACTTCAGCTTGCACTTGGCCGAGTCGTTCACGCGCTCACACTTCACGAGTCGCGGCTTGCGCGGCGTCGACGCGGTCTCGCGCGTCGGTTATCCGATTTTCTCCGCCGCGATGACGACCATGTCCGCCGTCATACCGATGCTTTGGTGTCAAGTCCAAGTTCTCGTGCGCTTCGGACAAATCATTCCTCTGTGCATCGTGATGTCGTTGGTGTACGGCGTACACTTCTTCCTCCCGATGCTCATGTCGTTCGGGCCCAACGTTCCCGGCGGCGGCGCCGGAAAATGGTTGTGCCACATGGGAAAGCTTCCCGGCTTGCTCTTCAGCACGCAAACTCGCCGCATGATTTTCCTCGTCGCCTCCGGCATGATCTTCGGCCTTTTGCTCCCCGCCACGCGCGCGCTCCTGTACGAGGACGGCGGCTCCGCCTTCGCCGTCGTCGCCGGCGGCTTCGGCTTCCTCTCCGCCGTCGCCGTCTTCGTCGAGCGACGATGTCATCTCCGCGCCGTCGCCGCCGCCGACCCCTCCGCGCGGTCCCACGTCGCTCGCGCCGCTCGACTCGCCGCCGCTCGACTCGCCGTCCCCGCCCCGCGTCCGCGTCCCGTCGACGCGTGACCTTCGCCCTTCTTCGCCCTTGCGCGCGTGCAGACATGTCAGACTTTTTTTCCCGCCAAAAAGCGAGTCGACGTCACGGCGAACGCGTCGCGCGTCGTCGCGTCACTCTCCCGCGCGTGTCATCGCGCGTCGCGCGCCGCGACCGACGCGCGCGACGCGCCTCGGACGCGCGCGTCGACGACGCCCGCCCCTTCGCGCGTCTCGATCGCGCGTCGAATCGTTCGCGCGATCGATTCGAATCGATTGTTTAAACAATCTTATCGCATCGCGTCGCGATCGCGATCGCGCGGACGGACGCGATGTCGAGCGCGCGAGCGACGACGCGCGCGACGATCGCGTCGAGGTCGGTGACGGCGAGGCGCGCGACCGGCGCGAGGGCGGCGCGAAAAACGACGCGGCGACGCGCGAAGGGCGACGAAGCGACGACGGCGGAGACAGCGCTGGCGGCGACGAATCCGACGGATAAAAAGTACGTCGCGTTGAACGGGGTGAAACTGGTCGTGGACTTTGAGATGCACTACGAGACGAAGTTTGGGGAGACGGTGTGCGTGCTGGGGAGCCACGAGGCGATGGGGGCGTGGGAATTGGAGCGGGCGACGGCGCTGGAGTGGCACGAGGGGTCGGTTTGGAAGCTGAGCGTGGAGTTGCCGGCGGGGGGGGTGTTCTTTTACAAGTACATCGTCAAGGGCGCGAACGGTGAGGTGTTGCGGTGGCAAGACGGAAGTAACTCCATGCTCGTGCTTCCGGAGAGCTGGAACGTGCCGAACGGATCGCACTACCTCGTCGAGGATAACTTTGCGGGCGTGCCGAACGAAACGACGGAGATTTCCGAACACTTGCTCGCGGGTAAGCTCGTGAACGCGCAAGGCGAAAAGACGCAATTGTTGCAACAACTCGAGGTGCAAAAGACGATGACGCAAACCGCGCTCGAAGAACTTTTGCTCGCGCGCGAAGATCTCGCCAGAGCGCAATCAAAGTTGTTGTCGGCGTCTTCCGAAACCGCCGCCTACGACGTCAACAATGGCAACCAAAACGGATTCTCCCGCTAATTGCGCGCCGCGAGGCGCCGCAACCGTCGATACTTTCAAGCAACGCGATAAACTGTATTTCAACGAAGTAATATCCAAGTCAAGCAGAATCATTTCAACATTAAACGTTTCTTTCTTCTAACGCATTCGCCTCGAGCGCGCGGCGCGTCATCGAGCGTCTAGCTTTTCACGAATCGCGCGCACGACCTCTTCCGCATTCGCCTTCGCGGACACTTTCCCAGCATCGATTGTATCCGGAATTGGGGCGGGAAACGGCGGAAGGAAACTCAAACCGGCTAAATTTTGTGCCCACTTGTACGGCTTGGCGTTGGATGGCGCGCACGAAGCGTCAAACGTAAAATTGGGTGCCACCACGGCGACGGCGTGATTCGGCATCTCAGACCCGTCGTCATCTGGAAACAATTCTCCGAGAAATTTCTCATCTTCCGGTTTCGATGACACGACGACGACGTGTAATTTCGTGAGATAGGTGAAGAAAACTTTCGTAGCACCAAAGCCGACCTCGACTCGGAGTGGATGTTCCTCATATAACGACGACGACGCACTCGCCGCTTGCCGCCCGCCCCTCGCTTTCCGCTTTTTGCTTCTACGATTATTCTCAGCACCTTCGTCCACGAGTTTGCCCTCCTCTTCGCTTGCCTTTTTCTGCTTGAAATTTTGCGCGTCGTCGATTCTCCCCACCAGTTCGACTTTGATTTCCTCTTCGTTCTGCTGCAAGTGCTTCAACTGCGCGTACAGCACGTGCAACGGCACTGGAAGTAGTCCGATCCGCGCGTCGAGATCTTCCGTGCTCGCGTACGCGAGATCAAACATTCGCCTCAACGGTTCGGCAGATTTGCGCACATTCGTCATCGTCGCCTCTAAACTCCCCCCCAACAGCTTCTTCTTCTCCGCTACCTGTTGTTGTAACGCCGCTAACTCCGCTTTCAACGCGTTTTGTTCCTCTACCATCTCCCTCCGCACGATGAGCTCGTGCGCTAACCGTCGCGTCATCAGTTCGTATTCGTCCCGCGGCTTCTTCGTCGGCAAACCGCGTCTCTTGGCGTCCGCCTCGTACTCCTTCAATTCCATCAACTCGATCCCTCCCGCGCTCACTCCCCCACCACTTCCCTCTGCATCCGCGTGTCGCTTCAGCGCGCTCTCTCGCCACGCTGTCTCGTACGCCACCGTCGCCGCGCGCACTCGCGCCGGGTCCGTTTCCTTGTCCCGCCGCCGCGTCCCCGCCTTGAGGTATTCCAGTCCCATCAACGCTCGCCTCTGCGCCGTTCGCACGCTCGCGAGCGTCTTCATGCACGTCTCTACGGTAGGTTTACGCGCATCGCTCGTCTTCGTTCCCTCTTCGACGAGCTGCGCGACGTTTTCGCGCAATTCTTGCGTGAGCTCTTGAATCAGCTCAAACTGTGCTTCGGTGCTCTCGGGCGTCGCATCCTCGGCGTTGGGCGCGGGTGAGGGCGCGCCGACGCGCGAAGGGACGTCGAGAGACGTCGTCGTGCGATGGGCGGCGACGGGGGAGGTTGGTTCGCTCGGTGCGCTCGCGGCGCGCTTGCGCGGCGGCATCGCGCTTCGCGAAGTGCGGGAGGCGCGCGCGGCGAATGTTGGTTTGACCGAGATTGGTCGATTCGTAATGATAATGATACACGTCTACGTCGAATGCAACTAGTCTTGATCTTCGTCGTCGTAATTATCGTCGCCGTCGTCGTCGTCGAGCGCGCGCGCGCGTAAGTCTTCGGTCTCCATGCGACTGCGCCGGCGCGATACGCGACGATGGGACTTGGTCTCGAGCTTGGCCTCGGTGCGCGTCGCGTCCTTGCCCGCCGCGGATTTAGTTTTCGTTCGCGATTCTCGACCGGACGCCATGCGTTCGGTGTCGGCGATATGCTTGACCTCTTCGAACAGGTCGTAGTATAAATCGTAGCGACGCTCTTCCCAGCACTCGTCGACGACGACGCATCCGGGCTCGTGACGATGGGTGCAGTCGGAAAACTGGCATCGCGCGTCAGAGCTCGCGAGGGCGTCGCGAATCTCGGGAAAACACATCGCGAGCTTGTCGGTGTCAAAGCCTTCGAGGGAAGGGTAGCCGAACCCTGGTGTGTCCGCGAGGAAACCACCGACGTCGAGTCGAAGCAAGCTGACGTGCCGCGTCGTGTGTTTACCTCGACCGCTTCGCGTGCCCACGCCCTTGACGGATTGTAAATCTAAGTTTGACAGATCACTGCGCCACTTTTCATCCTCGATCGAGCGGCTTCCACGCTTGATGCCCCCACCTCCACCGCCTTCTATGTCCATGTCGGTGATATATTTAGCATCCGGCGAGTCGCCGTCGCCTCGCTCCGAAGATGCCGATGAGGATTCCACGCTCTCGAGCGCACCGGCTAAAGCGCTACCGAAGCGAAATCTATTGATGAGCGAGCTTTTTCCCACACCACTGGGGCCCGCCAAGACGGTGGTCTTGCCTCGCAGCGCCTCCTCGAGCTCCTCCACGCCTTGACCCGTGGCGACGGAGATGACCTTGGCGTCGTATCCCCAACTCTCTAACCGCGCGCGCCAATCCGCGACTTCGACTTCGCTCAACAATTCGCATTTATTCAATACCAAAGTAAACGGCACCTTGGTCGCCTCCATGCTCACTAAGAACCGCGTCAATTGTTTCACCTCGAGAGGCGGCTGCTCGAGCGCGAAGACCAAAAGCGCCTGGTCAACGTTCGCAATCGGCGGTTCAACGAGTTCACTTCGCCGCCCAACGACGTCATCAATCATACCCCGACTTTGCACCCAATCTACACCGCTCAGCACGACCTCGTCACCAACGAGCACGCGCTTTTTAATCTTCTTCAACAGCGCTCGAGCGACGCACAACAGCTCCGTCGTTCGATCCTCCTCGGCTAGCATCGCCTCCAATCGCTCCACGTCTTCCCTCGCCCCCGCTTCGCTCGCCCGCATTTTCGCCTCTTCGAGCTGTCGCTTCCTATCTTCATCGTGCGCACCGACGACGACGTCACCATCGACGACGACGCGCAGAAAGTTGGCTTGCGCCGTCACCACCGTCCCCGTCAGCGGCGTCCCGTCCGCGTCTCCGGCGCTCGACGCCGTCGTCAGCGCGCGCGCGCCGTGCGCAGCGTGTCTCACGAATGCACTCGCCGTCCGCGCCGTCCGCACGCGCGCGCGCATCGCTCGCGCGAGCCGCACCGACGCCATTTCGCTCGCGAAGCGCCGCATGCTCGACTCACTTTTCGAGCGACGTCGACGCGGCTGGCGTCGCCGCACGCGCGAAATCGCGCGTCACACGACGCGCACGCGCAACGCGAACACCCGCGCGTCGTTCGAAGCGGCCTCCCTCGACGGTGATGGTCGACGCGCGCGGAGGAGTGCGGTGCGGGTCGCGCGTCGACGAACGCGCGTCGGCGGGCGGCGAGCGGCGCGAACCGTCCCGCGCGGAGGCGAAGCGATGCGCGACGCGACGCGCGAAATGTACTGATGATCGTTGTTAAACGCTACTATTCTTCTTCTCAACTCAGCTTTAAATGTAATTTAATGTGGTGGGTTCGTGAATAATGCGAGCGAGCGTCTCGACTCGCGCCGCCGCGCGCCTCTGGAGTCTTCGCTTATTTAAAATCCGTTCTCTTTTTGGAACTTTTGGATCGCGTCGAGCGCCATCAGAGTGAGCATGGCGTGCGGAGCGATTCGAACGTAATACGTCGGGAAACCGGTGTAAAACTTGAGCGGACCGCCGCTCGCCATGGTTTTCCCGCAGCAGTCCATGAAGCCTTTGAACGGCATCGTGCCATCCGGGTTCGGCTTTTGCTTTTGCAATTGCGTCTTGACGTAATCGAACGGCAAAGAGAAGAAGGAGGCGAAGAAACCGGCGATAGAGGCCGCGCCGAGCGTGGCCGGGAAACCGGTGATCTGGTTCGCCGCCATCATTTCCTTGGCTTGGTCGTTCGACGCGAGCATGCCCATGTTCAACGCCATCGCGCGAATGCTCGTCGTCCCGGCGCCGGTGAATAATCCGCCGAAACCATCCTTCTTCACGATGTCCACCAAAGCGTGCGCGACGCCTTTATAGTTGCGACGCTGATCCGGCGGCAACGTACCGTCCGCTTGCATGCGAATGAGCGACAAATCCGCCGGCGAACCGACGATGGCGCCCAAACCGCCCGCCGCCAGCCCCGCGCCCGCCTTTTGCGCCAGCGACAAGTTCTCACCCTTATTCGATTCCTTCAGCGCGTTGACGAATTGCGAGTGCAACCCCAATCGCGCCGTCGTGTACGTCGCCTGTCTCAGCAAGCCCGCGGACAATCCGGTGTACAGCGCGCCGAAGCCTTCGTTCTTCACGATCGCCGCCGCCGTCCCGATCGGTCCCCCCGTCGACCCGAGTTGCAATCGAACCTTGATGACTGTCGTCCCACCGCGTCGCTCGCCTCTCCGTCAGTCTTTCCCGCGTCCCTCTCGCGCCGCGCCGCGTCTCGTCCTTCGTTTTCCATCGTCTTCTCGCGCCCATCATCATCATCATCATCATCATCGCGCGTCGTCCCATCGCCAGGTCTTCGTCGCGCGCGTCGCGTCGCCGACGCACTGTCTAACGGCTGAATCACGCACGTGGCGCCCATGCCGGACAAACCACCGTTCATGTACGGCTTCACCGCGCGCCACACCGCGTTATCCGACATCGTCGTCGTCGTCGCGTCGCGCGATGGCGTCGCCGCCGCCTCCGCGCGCGACTCGTGGCGGAGAGACAGTTTAGGGTTTAGGGTTGATCTCGACGGGTCGTGACTCGCGCGCGGGGGGGTCGGTGTCCCAAACTGAGACTAAAAGAGACACACGGACACAGACGAGCGACGCGAGGGATCGCGCGCGCGCGACGCGCGGCGGTCACGTGCGGACGCGCGCGGATCGAGACGCGCGCCGACGGACGCGCGCGATGGTGCTGAATGACCTCGGGAATAAAATCGCGAGCGCGCTGCGATCGCTGAACGCGCACGTCGTCGTGGATGAGGAATTACTCGACGCGTGCCTGAAGGACATCACGAACGCGCTGCTCGCGAGCGACGTCGCGGTGCCGCTCGTGGTGCGAATGAAGAAGAACATCGTGCGAGAGGTGGATTTGGATAACATGGCGAGCGGGATGAACGCGAAAAAGGTGCTGGAGCGGGCGGTGTTCAAGGAGCTGACGGCGCTGCTGAACGGGGGCGGGGACGCGAGCGGGACGAAGACGAGCGGGACGAAGACGAGCGGGACGTGGACGCCGAAGAAAGGGAAACGGAACGTGGTGATGTTCGTCGGATTGCAGGGGGCGGGGAAGACGACGACGTGCACGAAGTTTGCGCATTATTACGCGAAGAAGGGGTTTAAACCATCGTTGGTGTGCGCGGATACGTTTCGAGCGGGGGCGTTTGACCAGTTAAAACAAAACGCGACCAAGGCGAAGATTCCGTTTTACGGGAGCTACACCGAGAGCGATCCGGCGACGATCGCGGCGGCTGGGGTGAAGCGGTTTGAAGAGGAAAAATCGGACCTCATCATCGTCGATACGTCGGGGAGACATAAACAAGAAGAGGCGTTGTTCGAGGAGATGCGAGAAATCGCGAGCGTCACGGAACCGACGATGACGATTTTCGTGATGGATAGTTCCATAGGTCAGTCAGCGTCGGATCAAGCGAAAGCGTTCGCGAGCACGGTTGACGTCGGTGGAGTGATTATGACCAAACTTGACGGTCACGCCAAGGGCGGGGGCGCGATCTCGGCGGTGAGCGAAACCAAGGCGCCGATTTTATTCATCGGTACTGGAGAACACATCGGCGAGCTCGAAGCGTTCGAGACGACGTCTTTCGTCAGTAAATTGTTAGGAATGGGAGATATCAAAGGTTTAGTCGAAAAGATGAACGAAATCGTCCCCGAAGAGAGCGCGGAGAAGCTTATGGAGGCGTTCGGGAGCGGCACGTTTACGATGCGCCTTCTTTACGAACAGTTTCAAAACTTGCAAAACATGGGTCCCATTTCGTCCATCATGAGCATGGTGCCCGGAATGGCGGACATGATTCCCAAGGGCGGCGAAGAGCAAGGCACGAAGCGCATGAAGTCGATGATGGTGTTGATGGATTCGATGACGGATGCCGAGCTCGACGCCCCCAACGCTTCCAAAATTTTCAACGTCAAGCGCATGGAGCGCGTCTGTCGCGGCGCTGGTCGCTTACCGTCAGAGATGATCACCCTGCTCGAAGAACATAAACGTTTGGGTAAGATGATGGGCAAGATGAAAGGCATCAAAATGCCCGGCGCCGGCGGCGCGCGCGGACGAGGCAACCCCCAAGCGATGCAACAACAAATGTCCCAAATGGCCAACGCGCTTCCGCCCGACATGCTTCGCATGATGGGTGGACAGCAAGGCATGATGAACATGATGAAACAATTCGAGGGCATGGATCCGAAGGCGATGCAGGGCATGATGAAAGGAATGATGTAATCCGATTGACAATTCTTGTAGTTTCCGCGTCGCCGACGCCACAACGCGTCCCGAAGCGCCATGCTCGCCCCTGCCCATCGCGCTCTGGCGCGCGCCATCCGCGACGCGCGGCGACCGTTCGTTCGCGCCTTCGCCACCGGTGAGAAATCCGCGATCGCGTCGGCGATCAACGAGATAACGAGCCCGCGCGAACTCGACGAAATCGTCCCCGCGTCCCACACCACCGCCATCGTCTTCGACTTTTACGCCGACTGGTGCGGGCCCTGCAAGCAGCTCACGCCCACGCTCGAGCGCATCATCAAAGAGCGATACCCGAAGGTGGCGCTGGTGAAGTTGAACGCCGATGCGCCCGCGCTGGCGCCGGTGATGGAACAATTGAGAATCAGCTCGCTGCCGACGGTGATGGGGCTGTCGCGCGGACGCTTCGTCGATCAATTTAAAGGCGCGATCGGCGAGAGCGACGTGGTGAAGTTCGTCGATGGATTGATTCGTGACTTAGAGCTCGACGATGGGGCGACGGGGGAAGACGAGGAGGTGGGAGAGGAAGACGGGGACGCGGCGGCGACGCGAGAGGACGCGGTGGCGGCGACGTTCGCGGCGACGTTCGCGGCTGACGCGACGACGAGAGAACGCATCGCGAAGACGTTGAGTGAAGTGATAAATGCGAAAGAAAATATCGGACCGGAGTTAAAGTGTCGAGCGCTCGCGGCGAGCGCGATGTTGGCGATACGAGGGGACGCGCCGGACGAGGAGGGAGCGAGACGACTCGTCGACGCCGGAAGAGGATTAGTCAAGGGATTCGCGGAGCCGCGAGAGTTGGCGTGCGCCGAGGCGTGGATTGGGTTGGTGAGCGACATCAAAATGTTCGGCGTGTCGACCGATGTCGGCGCTCTCGAAGCCGTGCACGAGGCTGAACCGAAGAATTTTGACGCCGTGCGCGCGCTCGCGTTGGCTCGCTTCGCAAGCGGCGACCAATCGGGCGCGTTCGACGTCGCTTTGCTCGCGGTGAAAGCTGGATTCGGAGCGAACGAGATCAGAGAGGAGGGTAAAAAATTAGTCGTCCAGCTCATCAGCGCGTGCGCGCCCGGTGACCCGCTCGCGGAGGCTACTCGCAAGCGACTCGCGAGCGCGTGGTTCATTTAAATTTGTTACACTTCAATTCATCATTTTTTTACAACACTCATCAAGCCTCTGCGACGCGAAGACGCGCGTCGTTTCTTCGTCCAACCATCGGACCTTCGTTCAACCACTTCTCGACTTGCCCAACGATGATGGCGCGCGCCTCGACGAGGGCATCCGTGTCGGTGTCCTTGGGTGGATGCGTCCAAGCGTGATGACTGGCGCCCTTGACGATCAACGCGGGTTCAAATCTCGGTGCAAACGTATCGGAAACGAAACTGTTTGCGATCCAAGGGTCGATACTTCCAGATGGAAACATGATGCGCGTGCCACCTGGGGTGATGCTCCCGTAGCGCGCGTTCGAACGCTCCACCGCCAGCCTTGTTTGTTCGGCGCTGACGCCGAAGACGTCGGCGCAAATTTTGTGATACGCCTCTAAAGGCATGGTCGGAGGATCGAGCTTAAATGGGCACTTCGAACTTTTTTCGCACGTTTGGAAGAAGGCGAACTCGGTGCACGTCTGCCAAGTCCACTGTCGCTCACCCTCGCCCTTCGGATTTGGAATTTCACTCTTCAATTCGCGCATATACGCTTCAGAATCGAGCGACACGCATTCGCCGCGAAACACCGCGGCAACGTGCGCGGCGAGCGCAGCGAGTTTGTCCTCTCCGTGAGACGTCATGATTGTGCACGCCTTGGCGATGTTAAAGCACGAATCATCGTCGGCTAAGCACGACGGATCGTTATTTTGCGCGGGAAACATCGCTCGGAGGACGTCGGCGAAATCGTCCCTCGCGCCGACGCCGTCCAACGCCTCGTCGCCGCACACATTGAACTGCTTTTCTAATGCCCGACGACCGCTCGATGTTTTCAAAGCCTCGTTCAAACGTACGGTAAACGCGTTCTCTACCGCGGTGTAACACGCGTCGCTCCCGCCCACGTCCTTTTCTCGCAACGCGTCGCCGACGACTTCGTAGTATCCGCGCATGTCAATTTGCGCTCGCACCGGCGCCGAACTCGCGACAGCGGCGTGAAATACGTGAGGAAACTTCACCCGCGACCAAGCGGCGAGCATGCCCGGATACGAGCCCCCGAAAGCGATCACCTTACTGTACTTCCTCCCGTCGTTCCGCGGTTCGATTTCCAATCCGTACGCCGCCGCCGCGAACCTCGTAAACGTCACCAAATCCTCCAACGCCTGCGCGCTGCTCAAAAACCGCAGCGACTCGACGCTTAAATCCCCCGTCGGTTGACTTTTCCCATAAAATCGATGTTCCAGCGCGAAGAACAACCCTCGATGCTTCTTCGCGAGCGCCGTCGCGATGGCGCAGTGCTCGCCCCCGTCCACCGCGACGTCGACGTCCAACGCCGGTCCTTCGCCGCCGACGCACACGAACACCGGCGCGCCGCGTTCCGCGCTCGCGTACGCATCGTTCACGAAGTAACGCTGCGTCCAGCTCGCGTTCAGCGCGTTATCAAAGTGATCGAGTCGTTGTTCGGCGAACCAGCGCTCGTGCGCGCCGATCGATGTTCGCGCCGATGCGTCGTGACCACCGCCTATTCCGCGTCGAATCGCGCGCGCGCGCAGCGCGTCGACGCGCCATCGCGCGTTGACCGATATCGCGTCGCACGACGCCGCGGAAAGCGCGAGCGCGAGCGACAGCGCGGCGACGACGCGCATGATTTGACGCGATCGAACGACGCGTCGTCGAGTGACGCGCACAACCCGACGCGCGCGTCGCCGCGTCGACGTCGAAGGACCGGCGGAAGGGTGGAAAATAATTTACGCGCGCGCGCGCGACGATGTCGAGGCGAAGAGGCGCGGGCGCGAGGACGCGGACGAAGGATGGTGAAGCCGACGCGAGAAAAACGCTCACGGGAAAAACGCTCACGGGACAGACGATGGAATCGCTCACGGATCGCGCGTTCGCGTACGGGTTCGTCCCGCCGGTGGTGGAGGAATACTTTTTCCGCGGTGGACACCGCAGGGCGCGGTGCGCGCCGCTCGACGCGGGAGTGACGGCGGATGCGGACGGCGCGAACGCCGGCGAGGAGGCGCCGGAGGAGGACGCGGCGACGCGCGCGGCGATTCGGAGGTTGAATCGAGCGATCATGGCGAGTTGGCGAGACGATGGCGACGGTGCTTACGAACCTGATGTTAAGGATGAGTGGACTCGGGTGAAATACGAGTTCGGGGAAGCGTGTGAGGCGGATGACGGTGGAGAGGAGGAGGATCCCGAGAGCGAGACGGCGCGAGAGCGTCGGTGCGCAAACCGATTGATGGATATGGTGGAAAAGGATGTGCACGCGTGCGTGCCGGCGCTGGAGATGATGCAAAGGATGGATCAAAATATAGATGCGTTTGAGGCGTTCGTGGACGATATGGAGCGACGGTTCGCGCTCGGGACGTTACCTAAAAGAGACGTGCTCGGGGACAAGTATTTGTTTCGATGGCGCTTCTTCGTGCTGAGCGTCTTCGTCCTCTGCATCGCAATCGCGGTCGGTGTCGCGCGTTCGCTCGCTCGGTTGATTTTCGGTTGATTTTGTGAGCGCGTAAATTTTTCATGCGTAACTTTTTCGTAACAATTTCATCGTTTAATTAAAGTCGTTTCGTTCAGCCCTTAATCGCCTTCGAGATGATTTCAAAGAGATTCGGCGACAACTTTTGCGCAAGCAATCGTTCGAGTTGCGCCTTCATCAGGTTTTGGCGATTTTCGTCGTACAACCGCCACTTCGTGAATGGTGAAGCCATTCTCGAAGATGCCTGCGGGTTAATGGCGTCGGTTTGCAGCAAAACATCGGCGACGAATTCGTATCCGCTGCCGTCGGCGGCGTGGAAACCTTCGATGTTGCCGCCGGCGAAGCCGCCAATGAGGGAGTAAAATTTGTTCGGATTCTTCGCGTCGTATACGTCACTCGCCATGAGTCGCTTCATTTCGTCGATGGCGTTGGCGCCTCCTTTACCGGCATCAGAAGCAACCATGCGAAGCCAAGTGCAACTGACGTTGTTGTCATCCTTCCACTTGTTCAAAAAATCATCAAACGCCTTCTTCTTCGCGGCGGAAGAATCGTCGTGTCCGCACAGACCAGTGAGCGCGGAGACGGTATCTGTCATGTTCTTCGCGCTCGAGTACGCGCTTGCGATGGAGCTAGACACGTCATCACCACCGATAGAGCCCAACATACGAATCGCGTATCCACGCAAGGCACGTCGCGAGACCTGCGGTCCGTCCACGTCGTACGCCAAACCGGCGGCTTCGGCATCGCAAGTCGCCAACGCCGCCTCGAGCTCGACGCGAGATTCCTTGGCAAACGCGCGAGCAAATGCCTTGCACACCCTATACGTATTCACCGGATTCACACCAGGGGCGAGATCTTGAATCAACTGGCTAGGTCCAGGAAAATTCAGTGCTTCCTCGACCCACGCACGATCGAGGACGTTGGCGGTCGCGTCCTTCACGATGCCACGGCAAGCCGCGGAGTATTTCGCCCATGACGGATCCGAAGTAACATCCACATCTTCAATTTTGAGCGCTTTGTCATCGTTGTGCTTTTTGCACAAGCGAATCAAAATACTCGTCGCAATCTTCTGCGCCGCTTCCCATCGGTTGAATTCATCGCTATCGTTGGCGAGCAAGAACAACAACTCATCCGTGGTGAGTTCTGGAGTCATCGTGAGCTTGACTGGCGCAGAGAACCCGCGCAAAACGCTCGGCACTGGCTTGGACGTTATGTTGGTGAAGGTAAACGTCTGTTTGAATTCAGTCAACCGACACACCGCCGTCGTCTTCGTTTCGTCCAAAGTCGCCTCGGCGTCGCCTTCACACTTGATATCGCCATCAAGCACCATATCTTTGCCATCTTCGCCGAGCAAACCGACAGCGACGGGAATGAGCTGCGGTAGTTTCTTATCCGCCGCGCCCTTCACATCATTCGTCTGTGGTAACGTTTGCGTTAAAGTCAACGCGTACGTTTTCGTGACGGCGTCGTACGTGCCTTCGGCGTTGAGCGCCGGCGTGCCCGCTTGAGAGTACCAACGCTTGAGCTTTTCAATGTTCGTCGAGTTTGCGTCCGACATGGCTTGGAAAAAGTCCTCCGTCGTCACCGCTTGACCGTCGTGACGCTGAAAGTACAAGTCCATGCCCTTGCGAAACCCGTCCTTGCCCAAGAGCGTCGAGTACATTCTAATGAGCTCCGAACCCTTCTCGTATACAGTGAGGGTGTAGAAGTTGTCAATTTTTTGATACGCCTCGGGTCGAACTGGATGCGCGAGCGGCGACGCATCCTCCGCAAACTGCGCCGCACGCAAGTATCTCACGTCTGCGATACGCTTGACCGCGCGAGAGTGCAAATCGGACGTAAACTCATGGTCTCGGAACACAGTCAGACCTTCCTTGAGCGACAGTTGAAACCAGTCGCGGCAGGTGACGCGGTTGCCCGTGTAGTTGTGAAAATATTCGTGACCAATGACTCCTTCGATGCGCTCAAACGTCGCATCTGTCGCGCTCTCTTCCGACGCCAACACCAAGCGAGAATTAAAAATGTTCAAAGACTTGTTTTCCATCGCGCCCATGTTGAAGTCGTCCACGGCGACGATGTTGAACAGATCCAAATCGTACTCCAAACCAAAGCGATCCTCGTCCCACTTCATCGCTCGCTTCAAGCTTGCCATGGCGAAATCGCATCGATCGATGTTCTTTGCCTGCGCGTAAATCTTGAGCGCCACTTCGCGACCACTCATGGTCGTGAACGTGTCCTCGACCACCGCTAAATCGCCCGCGACGAGCGCGAACAAGTAGCACGGCTTTCGCCAAGGGTCTTTCCACGTCGCAAAGTGCGCGCCGTTCGCCGCGTCGCCTGAATCAATCAAATTTCCATTCGAAAGCAACACCGGATACTTGGCCTTATCCGCCGTGATCTTCGTCGTAAACACGCTCATGACGTCCGGACGATCGGGATAGAACGTGATGGACCGAAATCCCTCAGCCTCGCACTGCGTGCAAAACGTTCCGCTCGATTTGTACAACCCACTCAGTTCCGTGTTATCCTGCGGCTTAAACTTCGTCGTGATCTCCAACTCAAACCTCACGTCGGGCGTGTCTTTGATTATCATCAGCGTGTCGTCCCCATCCGCCTCAATCGAGTACCGATCCGCGGGTAACGTCTCGCCGTTCACGCGCGCGCCGAGCAGCTCAAAGAACGGCATCTTCCCGTTCAGCACCAGCCCTCGCGTGCGGTCGCGTCCTTCGATCGGCGTAATCACCGACATCGCCGTGACGGTGGCGTACTCACCATCGAGCGCGAAATCGAGCGTTACCTGCGCGCGCGCGCGCGTCAGTCGTCGGTTTTCTTTAATATTTCGCAGAGTTTCAGATCGCATCGCGTCGCGTCGCGTCGGCGCCGCACCTCATCGTACGCGTACGGGAACGGGGCGTAATCACTGAGCCTGATTTCTTTGGGTTCGGCGGTGGCCGTCATCGCGTCGGGTCGCCGAGTGTGGACGCGGCGGCTGCGGTCCAACTGTCTCGTCGTTTCCAGATGGTACTACGCGCCGGTACGCGCGCCGGTACGCGCGGGCAATGGGCAATCGTCGTTATTACAGCGCATCGTCGAGAAGCAGCGCGCGAAGGGGCGCGCGCTCGACGTTTTCATTCTTGAGCGCACCTCGAAGGACGCACGGGATGGGAAGCGCTCGCTCGCGCGCGCGCGACACGTCCGCGCGAGCGCCGCTCGAGAGGCACGTCAAACCGCCGGCGGCGGACGCTAAACGCAACGCGTCCGCACACGTCGCGTCGCTCGCCATCGCGGCGCAGAAGGCACCGACAAACGCATCTCCCGCACCGACGGTATCGATGACGGTTTCGTCGTCGCCGAAACGCATCGCTTCGACGCGCGCTTCGTCTTGGGAATTTCCATCGCCGTCGCGAACAAACGCCTCGCGAAACGTCAGATCTCGCGTCATCACCAATCGCGCACCAGCCGCGCCCATGGTGTACACAATCGCTCGATTCCGCTGCGGTCGATCGCTCGCCCGCGTCGGCTCGTCGAGAATCTCGTACGCCTCTGAGATTGCTCGAGCTTCGCTTTCGTTGACGACGACGCAATCCACCTCCTCTATCAATTCCAACGATATCTCCGTCGCTGGCGCGTAATTCAACACCACGACGCACCGAGGGTTCACCGTTCGCATCATCCGCACCGCGTCTAAGTTTGCGCTCACCGGAACTTCTCCCTGAAGCGCCAAAACCGCGCTCTCGTCGCCCTCTCTAAAGCGCGCGCGCGCCGCGTCGTTCGCGCCGGCGCACACGACGATCATGTTTTCCCCCGACGCGCGCTCGCACAGCACGCACGCGGACCCAGTGGGCAACGCATCGTCGCGCACGACTTCCCGCGCGATCACGCCCGCGCGCTCGAGCTGCGCGACGCTAAAATCGTCGTCTCTTCCGACGCGTCCCCAAAAGTGCACTTCGACTTCGACGCCCGCGCGCGCCGCCGCGCACGCCTGATTCGCCCCTTTCCCGCCCGCGAGCCTGGCGTACGCGTTATCGCCCCCCACGGTCTCGCCCGGGCGCGGAAACGCGTCAACCGCGAACGCGTGGTCGACGTTCACGGAACCGAAGACGGAGAGTCGCGGCATTGTGACGCTCGGGACAGCGCGCGCCGAGCGTTCGCGATGGGCGCGCGCGCGCGCGCGCGAAGAAGACGAAGAGACGACCGCCGCCGGGAGCGCAAAGAAACCGACGCTCGACGCGAAGGCGCTCGAGCGCGTGCGCGCCGATCACGCGCGACGAGGGGTGGTGTTCCTCGGGACGATCCCGCCGTTCATGAAACCGACGAAACTGCGACAGTTGCTGAGCGTGTACGGGGAGACGGATCGAATGTACTTGGCCGCGGAGGACCCGGCGACGCGGGCCAAGCGGAAAAAGTTTGGAGGAAACACGGGGAAGAAATACGTGGAGGGATGGGTGGAATTTCGGAATAAGAAGGATGCGAAACGCGCGGCGGAGATGTTGCACGGGCGGGAGGTCGGAGGGAAGCGCAGGAGCGCGCATTATTACGATTTGTGGAACATTAAATACCTGCCAAAGTTCAAGTGGGACAACTTGACGGAGGAGATGGAATATCAAAAAGCGCTTCGAGAGAAGAAGCTGCAGCTCGAGCTGTCGGTGGCGAAGAAGGAGCGAGACTTTTATCTGGCCAAGTTGGATCAAGCCAAGGCGTTGGAGGCGATGAAGGAACGGCGGGCAAAACGGCGAGCGGAAGCGGGCGCCGAGGATGGCGAAACCGAGGAGCAGGCCTTGGCGAGATACGAGCGAGAGAAGGCCGAGGAAGAGAAGGCGGAGAGGAAGAAAATTATTCGCACGTTCAAGCAAAAGGCCGTGGAAAACCCGACGTTCGTGGATACGAGTAAGGAACTCGCAAATATGGATTTGCTGAAGAGCATTTTCACATCGTAATCGCGTCGATCGATCGATCGACGTCGCGTGTAACACAAGAAGATAGCTAAAACCCTACAGACCCTACAAGACTAAAGACTAGCTAAGCAGTCACGCGCCCGGCGCCGCCGCTGCTGACGTTATGCGAAAGATGACAATTTCTTTGCCTTCGTCTTCGCTGCGTTGCCGATGGAGCGCCTCCACCGAGCAACCGGTGCTCTCAAACTCTCGCACGACTTCATTCGTGTGCGCGAAAGCCTTACCGCTCGACGCATCTTCGGTCGAGCTACGGTCGCGCACGCTTAGGATGAGTTCGCGGACGCCGCCGTGGAGCAACGTCGAGGACGTCGTCACGAATGGAAGCAAAAGCTCTCGCAACCACACGCACTCAGCCGCGATCAAAATATCGGCGTCTCGAAACGTGAGCGCCGAATTTTGAAACGGATCACTCGGAATTTCATCCATCCAATTTAGCGTCGCGCGCGACGCGCTTCCCGATCCAATCCTCGCCGCGTTCGGCCACGCGCCGAGAAGCTCCGTCGCCGGTCCCGTTCCATTCTGTTCGATATTCCTTCGTATCACGTTCTCGCACACCGCGCGCACGTCCGTCAAAAGAACGTGCGCACCGAGCGCCGCGCACGCGAGTCCGCATTCCCCCACGCCCGCGCCCAGCTCCAAGACGCGCTCGCCCCTCCCGAGTCCCGTTCGCTCCAGGTGCGCCGTCAGCGCCTCCGCGCCCTCCCACACCCTCGTGAACCCAGTCGACGCCGCGACGTCGTACCCATCGTCGAAGAAAAACGGATCCACCTCCACGTCCTCGTCCTCGTCCCCGTCGTCGTTCGGCTCGACGTCCTTCATCCCGATGCGCAGTTCGTGCACTTTATGCGACTCCGAACCATCCGCCGCCCGCTCCCGCACGCGCACGCGCTTCGTCCTGTGCCTGTGTCCGCACCCCGCCCACGCGTCTCGCGCGTCCACCGCCGCGCGCGCGGCGTCGCGCGCCATCGCGTCGCGCCCTGCGGTCGACGCTTCGAGGATTATCCAACCGCGCGAGGTTTTGTCCCGCGCGCGCCGCGCGTCGTCACTCACGCGCGCGCTCGGCATGCGTCGCGCGCTCGCGGCGGTCGCGCGCGGCGGTCGCGCGCGCGCCGTCGCGTCGCCGCGCGCCGACGACGTCGCGCTCCTCCGCGCGCGCGATGCGCCGACGCCGACGCGGACGCCGACGCGACCCTACGCCGCGGCCGCGGACGCCGCGCGCGCGACGGCGCCGCGGCGCGAGCTCGGCGCGGTGTACAACGATTGGACCAAGGACGAGGTGCGGGCGCTGTACGCGCGACCGCTGCTGGAGCTGGTGTTCGACGCGGCGAAGACGCATCGCATGCACCACGACCCGAGGCAGGTGCAGCAGTGCACGCTGCTGAGCATCAAGACGGGAGGGTGCCCGGAGACGTGTAATTACTGCGCGCAGAGCTCGTCGTGGAAGGGGGAGACGAAATTGAAGGCGGAAAAACTGATGGGCGTCGAAGAGGTGATCGAGGCGGCGAAGAGGGCGAAGGAGGCGGGGAGCACGAGGTTTTGCATGGGGACGGCGTGGCGAGGGCCGAGTCAAGTCGGCGCGGGACAGTTTGAACGCGTCCTGGAGATGACGAAGGAGGTGAGGGACATGGGGATGGAGGTGTGCGCGACGCTGGGGATGTTGACCCCGGAACAAGCGCTGAAGCTCAAGGATGCGGGGTTGACGGCGTATAATCATAACTTGGATACGAGTCCGGAATATTACGACAAGGTGACCTCGAGCCGCAAGTACGAGGATCGGTTGAACACGATCGCCGCCGTGCGCGAGGCTGGTATTTCCGTCTGCTGCGGTGGAATTCTTGGTTTGGGCGAAGAGGAGTCGGATCGGGCGAGTCTGATGACGGTGTTGGCGACGCTTCCCGAGCATCCGGAGAGCGTTCCCATCAACGCGCTGGTGCCCGTGGAGGGAACGCCGTTCAAGGACATGACTCCGCCCAGCGGTCTCGAGATGGTGCGCGCCATCGCCGTGGCGCGCATTTTAATGCCCGCCACCGTCGTTCGATTGAGCGCCGGGCGTGTGAACATGAGCCCGGAGACGCAAGCGTTGTGCTTCATGGCTGGCGCCAACAGCGTCTTCACGGGCGATAAACTCTTGACCACGCCGAATAACGAAAAGAGCGAAGATTCTTTCTTGTTCGAAGAGCTCGGTCTCGAGGGCCGTCCGGCTTTCGTGCCGTACGCAGCGGGCGCGGCTTCGAGCGATGGAAGCGAGTGGAAACACATGAAACACGAGTTGTAATTTTCTGAATTTCTATCTGAGAGTTCATACATCCTCCTATCGACCTAACCAACGCGCGAAACGCCTAAAGCGAGCGGCGAAATAATATAATTCCTCGTACGCGAACAGCACGACCGGCAAGGTGTAATACGTCGTTCTGTACATCACCAACGCCGAGAGGGACGCAAAAAAACTGCCTTGGATTCCGGTCAAGTATTGGAAACCGTCCTTCATAAAGTCCAACGCGCTCAGCGCCCAATCACCAGCGCCTACGAGTTTTGCAAACAGCACAAAACCAATCATTCCAAACACACTCACGCACATGCACGCCGCGTACGACGAGCAACACGCCAACACAAACATCGCCGCAAACGGGGCGCCGTAAAACCGGATGAAGAATTTCACGACTTCAAATTTGTTACTATACAGCTCCGCGAACGCCAGCTTCTTGCTGAACGTCCGTCTCCATCGCTCCCGCATCGTGCTCCCGAACGTCTCGTCCGCCCGCGACCTGTGGCTGCGATGGAAAGTTCTAAACTCCAGCCCCGCGAGCGCGGCCAACTCTTCCACCGTCGCCGCGCCCCTCGCCGCGAGCGGGACGTCCACCTCCGCGTCGTCACCGCTCGTCGACGCCCGCGCGCTTTCCCGCTTCTCGCGCGTTCCGACGTCACCGCCTCGGTCACCGTTCCCCACCGCGCGCGTCGTCGACGCCGCGAACGCGCGCGCATCCGCGACGCGTCGCCGCGCGTTCGGGACGCTTTGCGCCGCGACTGGAGCTCGCGCGGCGAGCGCGCCGCCGCCGCGCCACGCGCGCGCGCTCGTCGTCGCGCTCGTTTCGCGCGCGAATCGGGCGAGCGCGCGCGCGAGACGACGCGACGCGGCGGACATCGCGCAGTGACGCGCGCCGAGCGTTACTTTATGGTACCAAAGGCGCGGAGTTGGATTAAAAGTCGCGCGCGCGCTTCTTCTTGCGCGCCTTCGCCTTGGCGGGATCGAAATAAACCCCCGTCGTGGTCGTCGTGGACTTTTGCGCGCCTTTGAGCATGGCGCGGACTTTGGGATTCGGGCGCTTTTGCAGGCGCTGTTGTTGAGGCAGCGCCTCGTCGAGCGCGGGGACGGAGCACGACGAGTGCGCGGCGTACTTTTTAAGCCACCACGCGCGCTGCTGCTGCGCGTCCAGGACGCCCGCGAACTCGATGTACCAAAACGTCTCGAACGGCGTCGTGCCTTTGGCGCGAATCTCGTGACCCTGACGTCCGGGCGCCCAATACCGGTACGGCTTGGCGTCGTCGGGAATGAGAAACAGTGGTTTCGCCGCGTCGCCGATGGACGGGGCGTAGTACGATTTCCTGCACACGAAATTCGGCAAAAGCAAAAGCCACGGTTTATTACTGTCGCGACAATACGACAAAATTCGCTTGAAATGATCGCCAGAGTACGGAGGATTGGTCACCAGCACGTCGAACTCTGGCGTCGATTTCGTCGCCACCTTTTCGTAAAAGTCCTCATTCCGATTGTACACGTTCTCGAACCCGAGGGCGTTGAGGTGGGCCACCATGGAGCCTTCGCAATAATACGGATCGTATATTCGCAGCGTCTTCTTTTCTTTCTTCATCGCTTTCGCCAGATTAAACAAAAACGGTTCCACGTCGCGGTACGCTCTAAACGGCGTCTCGCAGTGGTCCGCCTCATCCGCGTCCGCGAACGCCAGCGCCGCCTTCGTCGCCGGCGTGACGACCCCGCTCGACTTCACCGACAGGTGCGCGAGCACTCTCTCGCGCTTCGCGCGCTTCGTCGACTTCGCGCGTCGCTTCGGTTCCGCCGAGCGCTTTTCGCCCTCGCGCGCGCCGTCGCCCTCGCGCGTCGCGCCGCCCTCGCGCGACGTCGACGACGCCCCACCGCGATT
>JACLAB010001285.1_pt1 | contig 32125 bp, 28 predicted proteins | sample 8027921 | NCBI WGS metagenome assembly JACLAB01 (sample SAMN15725117, study PRJNA655200) | protist metagenome | isolation source: fluorescence activated cell sorting (FACS) single amplified genomes of... | place: USA: West Boothbay Harbor, Gulf of Maine | collected 2000-07-19 | reverse complement strand
AATTGGCTCAGATAAGCGCCTTGTAATCTATCTGACGGCCTTTGGGGCAAATAATCTGAAAAATACACCAGCCTAGTTATAGATTTTCCAGAAATTAGGCCTTTGTGCAATATCCACAGACCACAGTTGCTCCCTATCCTCCCACAGCTTAGTTGAGGATGGCAGAGCATTGCTTCGTTCATTGTGATGAGGATGTGTTCCGACTTGTGAAAATTGTGAGACGTGAAGGAGATGAAGTGGTGGTAGAGTATAATGGGGTAGAATCCAAGTATAAAAAGAGTGACATTGGGGTCGTATCTGAGGAAGAACTAGCAGAACTCGATGCTAGTCCACCTCGGATAGCTGACCTCATCCATTTGACCACAGTGAGTCAAGAGACTATCTTGTATACTCTTCGTCGGAGATACGACCATGACTTGATATACACCAGTATTGGCAGTATTTTAATCGCTGTGAATCCTTTTAAGAACATGGGTCCCGAATTGTACAGTGAACGCATGATTATGAATTACTTCAATAATGATGCCAACCCTGCCAAGCATATAGATGGCTCTGTAAGTGCTGGGAACTACACACTAGAAGAGACGCCGCACGTATACGCTTGTTCTCAGCGAGCCTTGGAAGGCATATCCGCCCCATCAGGTGAGAACCAATCTCTGATCATCAGCGGAGAATCAGGAGCGGGAAAAACGGAAGCGACCAAGCACTGCCTGCACTATCTTGCACATACTAGTGGTAGTACCGGAGGAAGTGATGCGCACATACGCTTGCAGACAGCCTCTCCAGTGCTCGAGGCATGGGGGAATGCCAAGACCCTACGTAATAACAACAGTAGTCGATTCGGTAAATTCACAGAAATTTGGCTCAATAACACGGGTAAACTACATGCGAACCTTACACCGCAGTATGCTATTGATGGCGCGAGCATTACCACATATTTATTGGAAAAGACACGAGTAGTGACGCAGGCTAAGAATGAACGCAATTACCATGTCTTTTACCAATTACTCGCTGGACTAGCTGCAGGCAATAGCGGCACTGGTGGTGGTAGTAGTGCTGAAGGCAGTAGTGCCACTATAAGCACCAGTGGGAGTAGTTCCAGGAGGAGGGGCAGTGCTGCATCCCTCAGTGCCGCTGATCTACCATCTGCTCAAAACACCAAAATATCGCCAAAAGACCGTAAACAGCAGCTGAATCGCTGGGCTCTATCTACCTTTGTATCCGATCCAAGCAGCTGCATGTTTCTTAATCAATCAGGCTGCTTCCATGTAGATGGCATAGTGGACCAGAGCGACTACGATGAGATGCAGCAGAGCATGGCTGTACTAGGCTTCAGCTCGGAACACCAGGTGCTATTGAGTCAGATCCTGGCTGGAGTGCTTCACTGTGCGTGGATAGTAGTGATATTTAGGGTTTCAGTGTACACCACCATTATTGTATTCATTAATGAATGGTTCATGTGAATGCGATGTAGCTCTATCTCATGTGTGACAATCATGGGCACACAGCATTGTCCTTATACTAATAACACTCGAACATATATCGTACGTCACTGCCGTCATACTAATAATGACCCGAAAACAACATCACTCACAGGTGGTAACATTACCTTCAAAGACGACGATGGAGACATCTCACTGGACAAACGCGCCTGCGCTGCTAACCTGGACAAGTGCTCTGAGTTGTTTGGTGTGGATTCGAGCCAGCTAGAACACGCAATGTTGAAGAAGAAGATTCAGTCTGGTCGGGGAGACAGGAGGGGGAGTATAAGTTTCAGATCCTATACCCATTCGCAAGCGGTGGAGGTACGAAACGGTTTGGCGATGGAAATATACAAGAGAGCATTCGACTGGATTGTGGCCGAGATCAACAGGCTAGCTGCGGGTACAAGCGTACCCAGCTCTGCAATGGGAGCTAGTGCTTCAAATGATACCCATGCTTCCCACAAAATGATCGGTATTTTGGATATTTTTGGCTTTGAAATTTTTCAGAAAAATAGCTTTGAACAGCTGTGTATCAACTTGTGCAATGAGGTATTACAACAGCATTTCAACGAAAGCATATTTAAAAGTGAGATTGCGTTGTACACGCGAGAAGGCATCACCATTCCTGACCTCAATTTTAACGATAATTCTGACGTAATAGAGTTGCTCATCGGTAAGAAGACTGGATGCCTTCCCGTATTGGATGAGGAGGGGCAGGTGCCGGGAGGTTCGTGGCAAGGATACATGAACAAACTCACCAAGGCGCATGGGAGCAACAAGAAGTTCGTACAGATGTTTGGCAAGGATAAGAAAGAAGAGTTTAACATCGCTCACTATGCAGGAGTGGTGAAGTATGATGTTAGCCTGTTCATTCCCAAAAATAAAGACACGCTTAGTCCTGACATCCAAGAATTATTGGTTGATAGTTCAGTGCCATTTGTTATGGAGCTGTTCCCAGCGGAGGATGTGGACGCACACGTATCCGTGGCTGGAGGTAATAAGAGGGCTAGTAAGCAAACGGTGGCCAAGCAATTTAGTGCACAATTGGCAGACCTTTCCAAGTGCATTCAGAGTACTCGCCCACAGTACGTGCGATGCATTAAGCCCAACTCCCTGAAGGTGCCTCATACCTTCGATGCCCACATCACCAACGAGCAGGTACGCTATAGATATTTGAATCGTTTAAATGGTTGTATCTCTGACTATTACTAGAATACCATACTAAACAACTGCCCTTCATGTCATGAACACCACAGTTGGTCTATAGTGGAGTGTTTGAGGCCGTGATAGTTATGAGGAATGGGTATCCCTTCCGTACGTCACATCAGACCTTCTTTGAACGTTACCACTTGCTCGTGCTCGGAGAGCTATTCCGAGACGCCGTCTTACTTCCGCACGTCCACAAGCACGGGGGTAGCGTTCCTACTTCGTTCCCTGAAGGTTCTAGCAGCTCTAAGGCATGGGCGGCCGTGCACGAGCAATCTACTTCTGCGAAAAGCAGAGCTGAAGCCATGATCGACTTCCTCTTCTCCTTCACGGACGGGCAGCGTGCTGCCGATATCGCAGGTGAGGGGTTGATCCAACTTTAGAAAACTTTAATTTTGAAGTATCTCTAATCTATTTGATGTTTGATAGCTCATATAAAAGCTGTGACATCGCTCTATCACATACTTTGACGTGCGATAGATGTGATGTAGCTCTATCATGCACTTGAGTATCATGACGTGCGATAGATGTGATGTAGCTCTATCAAACCCTTGAGTATTGTGAAGCTTAGGAGCATTCATCATACTCATGTTGGCCTTTGCATTTCATCCTCTATCTGACATTGCAGGGGGGGGACTAGATATACGCACGGGTAAGCGAACTCCTTCTCACAAATTCATGACAACCAAGTCCCTTAAAGTTCTTATAAACCCGTACCGTCTAGTTTTGTCACAAGCCTGATTATCATGAATATGAATATGCAGCATAGCCATCATACTAATAATAGCACTTAAACATCGTTATCACTACAGAGCTCAAGGACTTCATAGTTGGCAATACCTTGGTGTTCTTCAAGCCAAGACAGCACTACGTACTAGAAAAGTATCGGTTGTCTATCTTGGCCTTCAGTACCAAGCTCTTGCAGCGAGTGTATAGAGGCTTTCATGCCAGGAATCACGTACGAAAGATTATCTCCAGCTACAAGTACATCTGCCACTGCCTGATTGACTATTCTACTCTGGTTACTGCTGCTGATAATAGTGAAGAAGTGGGCGAAAAGACTGGCCAAAAGGCAAAAAAAGAAGAAAAGCACCATAAGATAAGCGTGCTTAAAGTGCAGGAACAACTGCATATCCTAGAAGAGTCCTATTCAAAACTACTGTACGTCTTCAAGGGGGGGCCTAGCGCCATTCATACAGTCCACCATTGATGTCGCGCGCACGTACGTACACGTGCTTGCCGATGAAGCCGAGATCACGCAAGAAGTGGAGAGAAGCCTGCCTTCGCAGAGTGACATAGACGCAGGTATGCCAGCTATAGTATAGGGTGTATTTATGCATACTTCATTCCCTTTAGTGTACATAAATCATTGCCAACATAAAGTAATCACGCTCACCCCTTCCGTTTATTTTTTCTTTCTTTTAGCCACAGATATAAAACAGTTGAAGGAGCTCGTGCAACGTCTGGATAATACTAGAAAACAGATTGATCGCATTGAGGCTGTAGCTCGCTTTGATGCGTTTTATGAACACTTTGGCTTTTCCAGTGATATTAATGGTAAGGGCAAAACTATCCCTTCAACTGAATTTCGCAAATATGCCTATAGAGCTATCTACACCAGATATCGCATCGAGTACCACTGGCGTGATGAGAATACCACCCTGTTGGCGGCAGAAGCGCTGATCGGCCGCTACAGAGAGGTAAGTGTATAATGATGTTAAGGGGGCAGTTTCTAGGCCATCGTTATCATATCCAGAGTATTGACGTATTATATATGCATCCTATGTCATTGCTATGATATATATAATTATTAAATGGTTCATATGGAAATTGTAGTGTATTTCTAATACATCTTGTAGAATTGTGAACATAGCATGCAATGATCACATTAATAATGACCCTTGACCTTCATGATGTATCACCAGGCCATCCACCTTTTCGCCATGTTCGAGGAAGGCATAGCGTCTAAAGACGAGCTCACGCTAGTGGAGGCTGTAGACAAGTGGGAACAGTGGGATAATCATAGCAGTGGTGATCGTATTAGTGGTAGTAAAGAAATGCCGGGGAGATCAGTGTTCGAGTCTCTAAGCAAGGCCGCTAGAGCCGCGCTTCTGCCGTCTCAGCAAGCCTTCTCCACTTTCCTGAAGACCACACAGAGCAAGCTGCATGAAGGGATGTTGCTGCTACATACGAGTGGTACTTCCAGTGCCCATGGTAGTAATAGTATTGGCATGGAAAGCAAGTTCCGCAGTCCTGGAGTTGATTCAGGGGGGGGGCAGCTGTGAGCAGTAGCATGACTGCCGAGAGCATCATGGCTAGGCTAGGAGCTTCCAGTCTGGGCGGCACCGGAGACGATGAGGAGAAGAGCGATGAAGAGGATGACTGGGATGATGATAGAAGCGCGAAAGGCAATAAATCCGCGGGGCAAAAAGCGGAGGGGTTTAGCGTGTCTAGTGGTCCGATCAAAGCCCTTCTATCCACCCTGGGCCATCCGTACGTCACAGCTCTTGCGGACAGCTCTACCACAGCCCCGAGCTGTCCTGTGGAAGAAAGAGCTGTGCAGCCCTCCAAGCGTATTGCCGTTGTATCTCGCACGTTACACTCCTTATGTGCGCTACGTGAGGCTGCAGAGCACGTACTGCAGCTGCAGTCCAAGCGTGACGCTAATAATACCAACAACACCTACCAGAGTGTTGCGAGTGCAGAATATGAACAGCTTCAGGAACAGCAGTGGGAGCGCATCTGTGCCCTCCTCTTGGTGTGGCTTCCACTAATCGAGTCGCACAGGGAATCTACCATTAATAGTGGTAATAATGCGGGTAATACAGAGGGTTCGCTGTCATCTTTGGTATCACCACCTCAAAGCCCTTCTCAGAGCACCCGGGCTAGGAGTATTAGTAGTTTCAGCGAGCAGTTGTTGGCATGCGGCAGTCGCAGTCGTACTAATAGTGCATTAAATGGTATTAACGAGTTGGGAAGCTCACCTTCCTCCCATCATCATCGTATGTCTGTTGGCGCGGGTATGTTATTAGACCAAGATGAAAAGCCTTATGTGCCCTCTGTACTCAGAGAAACTGTCATGGCCGAACTAGAGGACTTCTGCCGATGCGTCGTACGCATGTTTCTGGTCCCTCGTGTGAAACGTGCAGCTCAGGCGGGACCTAAGCTTCCCTCTGAATTCGACGAAGTTGGTAGGGTCAATAGTCGTAGGAATATGGCTTCGCATCATTCAGATAACGCGCATTATGCGTTGGGACGATTGCAGGAGGTACGCGCTATGTATATGTATATGTATGAAAGCAACGAACGCATGTGGTGGGACCTTTATACCAATCTGTTCAGGCTTGGAATGTATTTTGATCGTAACAAATTGTTTGACGTACGAAAATTACCTCGTACCGATGTGTTCTGTTATGTAGTATACTGTTACGTAGTGTTCTCACGAACCACCAACACTGACCCCTACCCCTATCTATTGCACGTCAACTTTTAACATACAGACTATGCGTGCGTGCTCCCCCTTTATGCAGTATTTCACTGAGAACTCCGCTCTCATTGACTCCTACAACAGGGCGCAGCAGCAGGTAAGTTTATGTGTACTTCAGATGTAGGGCCATTGCTCTGTACCATAACTATGTCGAACAGTGTTTTCGGTCCATCCATAAGCAGCGATGTTGCTCTATGTTTGTATGAGTGACACGACCATCATACTCAAATTGACAAATACATTTCTTCTATATTTCTCTCTCGGTCTCTCATGTACCCTATACTGCAGTTTCTGCTGCACCAAGCGCTCACCGTGCACCAGATGACTCTACAGGTATGTGTAAGCTCTATCTTTATATGGGGCCATCGCTATACACCGCGACTATTGTATCCAATGCTTGGTTGGTGGTTACTTGTAATGTAGATGTAGGCTAGCTCTATCACATCGGTAAGTTCCATGATCATGTCATGCAAACATCATACTCATATCGGCCCTTGTCCACATTTTATCCATGATCTAAACGTGCGGCAGGAGAGTCCTGCTCCTGATTCTCCATGGTATAGTGTCTACTACGGTAAGCGCCAGCCCTCGAGCACCGACGTCACTACCAGTGCTACTTTTCAAAATAATATAGAAAACGGCATGGACTTAGAGTTCGAATTCGTCCCGGGCCAAACCCCTGTTCCGACGTACGAACTACGAAGGCTTATCCTTCACAACTGCAACCTGGTGTCTAGAACAAATGCTGATATTTTGCTAGCGGAAAAACTGTTGTCCTTCCAAACCCTGCTCATATCTCTCAAACAGATCATCGGTACGTCATTGACGAGTGGATTTTATATAGTGCTGTATCTCTAACTCGTGGCATGAGAAAGATAATATGCGGTTCATGTTCGAGGTCTGGAGTTACCTCACTTAGAGTTACCTCACTTAGCTTGACACGAGCATTCATAACAAATATCCTGCGTCGCCATTATGCTCATGACAACCATCGCACTAATATTCCATCGTCATAATTGTCCTAAACCATTCATTACGAAGGTACTTGCCCCAACGCAGGGGATGCTCGCACTTACGAACGTATAGATAGAATGCAGGTTGCCGCTGACACTGGCACCGGCGACAGTTCTGTCGTAGGGGAGCCAGGCCAGTGGCGACTATCCATGCACGCAGCCTACGGTATTGGTTCGCTTGAGACATGTCTCCTGCAGGTGAGTAGTGTCGATATCTGTCTATGTATGAGTATCATGACCATTACGCACAATTATCATGCTCATATTGGCCCTTATATTTCATGATCTATCGCACGCCACAATCATACTCATATCTATCGCACTGTAGGCGCGCACTTTGCCTGTGGTGGCGAGCGCGGCCCAAGGAGAAGAGCTGTGGACGGATTTATTGCGATGGGGAGGACATGTGGTAGCAGGTTTGTATCAGAGGGTGTTTAGGCGTTCTTATTAGTATGAGTTGCAGCGATGTTTAAGTGTGTGAATCAACCTATTGTTAGCATATCATGCAATGGTCGTACTAATAGTGACCCTCGAACTTCCGCACGTTTACATAATAGTGAGGAAATTAGCTGCAGACGAACAAAAAGTGAAGATCTACAAGTATTGCATGAGCGAGCTGTCCAAGTTGGACAAGCATCAACTTGGCGCCATAAATGGATTAAAGCACGGGGAGGGCGCGAGTGGACATACGCATGGCTCTATCGCTGAAACGCAGCACAGCCGAATCGGCAATCCTCCTCGGGACGATTCCTTGGATATCCTTGCTCACGGTGCCAACAACAATGATAAAGAGTCATCAGTAGCGGAGATATGCAAGTGCATGAAACTTGAAATCTTGCTCTGGAGTGTGCAAGCCCGCCACGATAGGTAAGTAGTGTAATGGTTATTACTTTATATCATGACTGGGGGATCATTTGAAAAGTGTGATATAACTTTTAGCTCTATCTCACGTATGAACATTATAACAATCACACATCTATTATACTCATATTAACCCGCGCATTTCATCCATCGCTACACTGCAGGGCCTATACCCTATTGTTAACGGACGTGCGGGAGAGCGGGGCCATTACTGGCAGTGTGGGCAAGCTGACTCTTAGACTCCCCGAGCAGAAGGGGCTGGGCGGCCTCGCTGCAGGTATTGGGAGCACTAACCAGGATGTGGATGGGGACAGCAGCCGTAGCAAGTACCTTAGCTTCACCCGTGAGTCTGATTTCTTCGGAGTCTATCAGGATGAACTAATTATGTCACACCCGAATGTGGTGGCATTACAGAAGGGGCTAAGGATTGTACTTAAGTTACGAGCTCTCGTGAGCCAAGGAACTTTCTCTAGCCATGATACAGCTAATGACGCCTCTGGCTTCGTAATGTCGGCGGAAGAATCCCCGGCGTTCGGCATATCACTGGAAACGTACGAGGAGATAAAGCAGCATTTGGTCTTTAACGTAGAGAGAGCCCTGTCTAATGATAACGCTGCTGATGAGGCATCTAGCAATAGTAAAGCTGGCTACAGTACGGGAACAATCCCCAATACTACTAATGCTACCAGCACTGAAAATAGCAACGCACAGCTGCTACATGAAGTGTTCACTACCGAGTACAAGCTAATTCAGGACGAGGTGAACGACCGCATCCTACAGAGCCGCCTGTTGGAAGCGCTAGGGTCGGACAGGATTACCCTGGTCAATTCCGGTATGCGCAACTCCAAGAGAAACCTCAGTGCCGTGCGGCCCCCCCCCCCGAAGACGAGGAAAATGACGAACAAAAGAACGGGAGGGTGCAGCAACCTTTGATGCTGCATGACAATGATCTCTCTACTCATGCCTGCACGGATGCTAGTATGAAGTCCTTGGAACAGCTCATCTTGCAGGTGCAGCACGTGCAGCACGGATTATTTGAGCCTAACCAACGCTGTCATCCCAGTAATCCTACTACTCAGGATTCAACTAAAAAATCCAATAAATACTTTAAGAAGTTGTTGCAGACGCATACCATATCCCCTTCTACGTTAGACCTGCTCCTAGCCGCGAAGATAATATATTATGTGCGCCTGTGTGTGAAACACTCCAGATTCGAGTACGCACGCTCTTACAGTGATCATCGTTTGTCGAACAGTGACCCCAGATTTCTCTTGACTCATGATGAAGATACCACCAATGATACCATGGGACATTTGGACATCACTCATGACATTCAAAGTCTGAGCAAAGAAGATGAATCCTCCATGTATACGAGTAATAAGGAGATCTTCTGCGCTGGGATGTCCCTCCCAGTGCTCATGTGGGACTTACACAATCGGTGCAGCAGGCAGTTTATGGAGCATACGCACGCAGACGAACATGAGGGTTCTTATGAACGTGATGTGCGAGCGGCCTACCAGTACGTGCCAGCCTGATATGGATCCACTTTCAAAAGCCATAATTTTTTATCATAAGTACCGTGCTCAATACTGGACAGGTCATATGGGAGGTTGCAGCTAGCTCTATAATATATATGGTTATCATGATTTCACAGTACAACCAATCATACCCATAATGCCCCCAAACATCATTAACCGCATGTCTACAGGTACTTGGAAGACCTACGCACGCGCGACGACGACAAACAGCAGTCCATGCAGGCCAACCAGCAGCTGAACGAGTTCTTTGGCGCCGCATTCCAGGGCTCAGCTTTCATGTTCATGATACATAAGCTTGGCGAGAACAACAGCATATCCAGTGTTACCACCACCGACGGCACTGATGCAGATCTCAATAACCCTTCTACCTTTCCAGAGGGGGTTCCCGTAGATTTTGATCATGATAAGGTATTGAAGCTGCAATCCATAAAATTAATGCGTTTTAAGGGAGGCAAAGAATTAGGATTAGCTGATCTTTCTCTGATTAACTTAGCCTCATTATTCGCGTATTGTCAGTCAGTTGGTGACCTACATTCTGCAGTCAAGCAGGAGATAGCGCACGTGCGTACGGCATGCCTAGAACGTCGCATGCGTGTCATGCTGTTCTTAGCTGCCAGCAGTGGACGCATTGGGGGTTCAGTAGACCAAGGGCTGAAACTAAATGCATGTTTTCTTGCTCTGGGGGAGAACAAAAAAGATGGCCAAAAAGAGAGAAATATACTTCAAAATGCGAGCAAGAGTCTATCAAAACACTGGGGTAATTCTATTGACAAGTCTGTTGACGAACAATACATATCAAATAATACCTGTTTATTGGAAAAGGCTCTCGCCTTCATGGATGCCACAGGCTCCTTATTGGCCTTGCAACAGAAGGAGATACGTAGTAGTTCGAGCGATGCCAGCAGTACTGGTAGGGAGTGGACTTATACTCCTCTGCTGCGCGTGTGGGCAGTAGCTGCCAAATGGGTAGTCCGTGCTCGAGCCAGTGTGCTGGCAGCAGCAGGGCTAGCCGACACTACCAATGGTAGTGTCCATAATGGTGAGAATCCGAAAGCTTCCTCCGCAGTGGGCATAAAAAATCAGCGCATGTTCGATGACGTGCTGCACAACATAGTATCAACAGATGACCTAGTAGATGTGGTAACGTACCTGCATGACACTAACAGAGATAGCGCACGTCGGGATACCTACATCAAGGACTCCCATGAAGAAAAAGGATTTGGAGGGGCAGTTGAGGAGAGTGGCCAAGTAGAGGTCGGAGCCTTAGATGAGCTCTTGGCGGCGGCAGGTCAGAGCATGTTTACTCCTTACAACAATGTAATCACCACTGGCAAGGGGAACCGATTTGTAGGACCGTACGTTAATGATAGTGAACTCTTGATATCTATATTCAGTACTATTGGTATTACATTCAATATTAGAGACTGATATGAAAAGCCTCTCGTTGATCTATCACCTCATACAATATCATGAGCATTCATCACCATCACCATATTTATAATTGCCTCAAAACATTCCCAATATCGCACATCGTAGGTACTTTTCTGGCTTCCCAACCCAGGAATTGGTGCTCGTGTTGGACACAATCGCGGATATTAGGAATACAGCGCATCTGTTGAGGGCCATCACTATTGGGCGGCCGACTATGCATTACGGAGAATTCGACGTGACAGAAGTAAGTTTCCGCCAGTTGGAGGAGTCTTTGAAGGCGTCTAGGTTCTATTCCTCAATCTGTTCGCGCCTACTTGAGCTTCCAAACAAATACGCGCTTAGCAACACATTCAGCAAAGTGCCGAACGTAGGTACCAGTTTCAGTTACACCAACTGGGCCGCCGCACAAGTGGAGGGGTTCAGTGGTACAGAAGCGCACAAGAGGAGCAACAAACTAGAAAAGCTAATTTTCTACGCGGAAGTTTGCGTGAATCTCCGCAAAGCCGTCCTATCTCGCCTTACCGCAGAAGAATTCACTGCCATGAATGATGTACGAGCGAGATTGGATGACTGGGAAAAAGTGAACAAAATCTTTGATCGGCAAGATGATGCTGCAGTTACGGTGGACGGTAGTACTCCTGAGAAGAGTCGAAGCCGTGCTGCTAGTTCCAGCAGTATTATCATTGGTACACCCCCTACCTTGTCCAGATCGTCGTCGGTGGACACCCTGGACGCGCAAGTAGTAGCGGAGTACAATCAGGTACGTGTCGAAATATATGACTCAATGATATGTGATATGGGAAAGGCATATCTGATCTGGGTCTTTGACACCCAGTACATCCTTCATATTAACAAAAAAACGTCGCTGATTAACTGATACACATGAAGGTCCCGCCCCCATCCCTGTTAGAAGAAGTGCGGCTCGTTCAGTATGACCACTACCGCCAGAAGCACCTCAACGCGTTCCGCAACGCCTTTAAAGCAGGGCAAGTGACTGGGTTTGTGCTGCGTCTGAACCTATTTGACATCTCGTATGAGAAGCTGGCTGCGAGGTTGGCACTCATTTCAGACGAACAGCAGGAATTAGATGACAATAACGCTAATCTTAACAGGAGGTCTAGTCTGTTAAGCACTTGGTCGAAGGATGGTGGCTCTGATCGGTGGGGTGGTATCGCTGAAATCATAGATGGGGTAGAACAGAAACAGCAGGAAACTGTTGCTATTGGCGATCCTCTGTCTATCATGACTACGGCAGCTATGGAAGTCGTGGGTCTGCGTCAAGCAGCACAAAGATTATACCAGCGCTACAAGCGAGATAACACTTTCACTGACCAGAAATCTAATGCTGAACAACGCGCTTCAACTCCATCGATCGATGGCAAAGTAGCAGCAGCAACAGTAATTGGCAATACTACGAACAATTCTGTGGCTATCGTGAACAAGCAGGACCAAAACGTGATAACCAACGACTATGCCACGCAACTGCGAAGGGATAAGATACCAGATGAGTATAAAGAGCTCATTGAACAGCAATCTACTGACAGTCCATATGGGCGGAAGCGCAAAGAAAATCTGCAGGCCATCAGCAAGGTGGTATTTAATACATCCTATTTATCGGATGCCATTGAATCAGCGGTGCAGCAAGTAGGATGTTTCAGCGTACACGACGAAACTGAGAAGTTCAAGGGGTCGGAAACCTTCATTATGGGGGATTGGGAGGAAATAAAGAGCAAGCTTGGGGCTCTTACTGCTGCGCATAAGATCGGCGCACAGAGCTCCAATACTGGATCAGATGACAAAACTAGTAAACGTAGTGGCACCGCTCCCAGAGGGAATCTCAATAAGAGGCAGGACTATTCGTTCTACAAAGAAATAGACATCCTCACAGAAGAGACATTTGTGCGAAACTTTATTCATAGGGCCATAGATTTGTTGCACCAAGTGAAGGGGTTGAAAAACAATATCCACCACTGTTCTCGCCTAAATGCGAGGAAGCTGATGATCATGGACGAGATCACTAGAGGAGATGATTCCGAATCTAGATTTTCCCTACGTAAGAATTCCAGCATCAGAGGGCGCAGTAGGTCCGTCATAATAGGTAAGACCTCCGACTTGAGTATGGGCGGCTATGGCACCGGTTCACCAGATGTGAAGCAAAAGACTATGAATAGCCTCCCCGTCCTTCCTGTATTTAAAGGGACTCCCAAGGGGGCAGGTAGTTCCAGCCAAGGAGGCCGTCGGTCGTCCATGTCCGTCCTGCCTACCAATGTGAGCACCGGTATTATGAGTGGCAGGGGTAAACGTGCGAGTATAGGAGGCTCCTCTAGTGCAGGTGCTAAGGGGGGGGAGGTTGAAGCATCAAAAGCAAGCCTACAGGCCAGTGCCAGTACTACCGACTCCCTCGACAACAGTGCAGGTGATCAGAACGAGGGAATCAAAAAAAAAAGATGGGCGAGTACTATGCGCAAACGCAGTCAAAGCGACATGACCTCATCTGATGAAGATCACGAGAGTGGTGACAGCGACTGGAGTGCTGGCTCTGAGTCATCATATTCAAGTGGCTCAAGTGACGAATCTGCCAATAACAGCGGTGACGATATAGTGCATGCGAAAAACGCGCTCCACCGATATAAACGTAAGGATCGCCCTAAACATCCCCGAGATCACCCCAAGCATCCGTCCCATATGCCCACAAGGGAACTAATTGTCAAGTACCTTGAGTCGCTTTACAAGTGCGACCACATGTTCCGGGTCAAACATGAGGCCAATATCAGTTCCAATGATGATGCATCCATCCGCTTCAACAGCAGCCGCCAACCGCACCAGCAGCTCATTTCCTTTCTGCAAAACTCGTTGGTGGCTCTGATTCATCTGTGGCAGGCTAGAGAGCTAAATAACCATTACGACTTACCCCTGGACAGGTACGATGAGCGGGACGTGACTACAGGATTCCTAACTTTCTTCTGTCCTACTGCAATATCATAAGAATAATCCACAGCCCGCACTAATAGCGACCCTCAAACATCTATCGTACGTCTTCATTTTAATAACGACTGTTAACATGTAACGTTACAACAACATATGCAGGGATTGGAGAGATGTAGATCCGAACTTCAGTCACAATCCCCGGTTCGGCGTATTGGTACACGAGTGCCATGTGGCATGTGGGGGCAGCAACGATGCTATGCGGACTCACAATGTTCGCACACGCGGGGAAAGCTCTGCTGCAGATGAAATTGACGCTGCAGCAAGTAAGGGTTCCAAAAATGATACAGAAAATGCTAAAGAAGTGAAATTAGATGACGCTGATAAAGCAGCAGATGCAAAAGCCAATGTATCTTCAACAAAAACTGATAAAACTGACAAAGCTCTTCAAAAGACCAAGAGAAAGTTAGAGGGCGACCGTTACAAGAAGCTGGGAGGGGACTACCGAAAAATTTATTCCGTGCAGTCAGTGTTGAGAGCCTTATTTGAGCTGAAGGGCTTCCTGCATAGCGTGGTCAAGAGAGAAATGCAGTGGATTATTGATGACCTTGAGGACGAAATATCTTATAACGAGCTGAAACAGGCCCTGCAGGAGGGCGGGTCCATGGGATTATCAGCGGCGCAGGTGGAGCAGATGGAGCGTGAAAAACGTGCAGATGCTACGCAGATCACTACCCCGGCCTATGACAAGGCTGTAAAGAGTATACAGAGCACAGTTGAGCGTGATGACCTAGACAAGCAGATTCGAAGAAATAGGAGGGCTGTGCGGATAGCTGCAAGGCATCTGTTCAATGACCACGACGATCATGACACACTAATGTCTTCCGCACGTGAATCACACGAGCATGGGGAAGACTCCGACTCTGCACAATCACATATGATTGGGGATGAGGATTCTAACGCGTCCACGCATGCTGATAGCTATGGATCTTCGTCAGATACTGATTTTAGCAAAGACGATTCAGACGATGATAACAAGGGCAATATTACGAGCACTGATAGCAGTACTAGTATTAATGTGAATCAGGCAAAATCTGTCCTATTGACTAAACTGAACACCTCGCTCGGTTCGTCTACTTCCCAGGTTGCCAGGGCCCGGGCCGCTGTCCGAAATCTGATCGAGGATGGCACCCAAGACTTCAATAAGCGTTCACTGAGCGTGAATTCCTTTGACGTCTCTGTGGTTAACACGGACAAACTTAAATGGGTATTTGAAAGAATTGACACCACGTGCCCGGTCAGAGTGCCTAGTTTAAATGAATCCGCTCACAAAATAGTTGAGAATGATCGCCGAGTGCACGTGCCTCTCAACAAGCACTCGTATGCACGGGCTCTGCTCACCAGCGACGTGCACTTGATCAAGCTGGAAGCGGGGGCGAGATCCATCTATCAGATAAGGAATCTGATAATGGAGAACAATTGGCCCGCAGCTTACCACAGGATGGTCATGTATTTGAGTACGGACATAGCCAAAGCTCACTATCCCATGAGCAAGATTAGCAAAAACAGTGCTTTTAAAGATGTGCTCCAATGCGTGTATAATCGAATGTGCGTGCTATATATGGATATCAGAAACTCCACGGGACTACCTCTCTATACCATGACAATCATATTCAATACTGAGTGGTGTATACTATAGGTCTACTGCAGCTCTATCCCATTTCGCAGCATCCATATATAGTCATCCAGCACAACCATCACACTCATAATGACCCCAACGCTACCTTTAAAGGTACGATATCCACGAATTCGTATCGGTAGAGTTCTCGTACGTGCGGTATATGAAAGTGGACTTGAGAGGGCTGTGACTATATCATCAGTATCATTCAGTACTGAACGGTTCATGTGAATGGTCTAGTGTAGCTCTATCACGTCTCATTCTATGAGCATGGAGTACAATCACCATACTAATCTTCCTCTCAAACATCACATATATTGCACGTCACAGGTACCTGGCCTGCTGCATCTTGGACTGGTGGTGGAGGAAGATCGCCAATTACGCCGTCATGCAGGGATCAATCAAGGGTGTAAGGGGTTGCGTGCGCGCGGACCGGGAGAAAATTACCATAATAAATGTTTCCTTTGGCAATAACATCTCTGACAATGCTGATAACGCTTATAAAAACGATATGACTGCTGACGAAGACATGACTGTTAATAGTTCTCTCGCTTGTCTGAGCATCATGACCAATGTATGTGCATTAGTGGACTTTAGAGGATTATCTCTTCTATTCAATGCTTTCATATTTCATTACCGAATGGTTCATGTGAAGTGTCTAATCTAAATCAAGCAGATTATACATTATCACGAACATATATTACGACTCTCATACTAATAAACTCCCCAACATTATCAATTCTTATACAGGTATCGGACGACACGCGCAAGTTGGAGCGCCTCTTGCAGCGTGTGCGCATGTTAAGATCGAAAGTACTACTGCCAGAAGATCAACTGGATGTATCTGCTTGCGACTCTCTAGCCCTGGAGATACAGCAATATAGCAACAAGCTGAGCATCAACGGTGGGCTTTCCAACAGTTCTGGATTTACCAACGCCGGCATCCTCGCAGGAAATGCTCGCAAGTCATTGGAACATGAAACACTTCTGTGTAGAGCACATGTGCAGGTGAGTACTACAAGAATGTAATCTCAGATCACTACTGCTATTGCAAACATTACGAGTATCCTGACCACTACATACACACGCCACACTCATATTAACGCTGTTCTATCACTTACAGTATTTGGGTGCTCGTTCACTACTCCTGTCTTCGCTGGACGTGCGACCACTGTGGGTGATGCACTCTGGTATAGAGGTAGTCGAAGCGGCCTGGAAGGAGCTACAAAAGTGTATTTCCTTGTGCGATTCCCAGGACTGGGGACATGGCGTAAAAGCATTACACGAGGAAAGTGGAAACTCCATTCTACCAGTAGCAGATGATGGACACGAGACCCACTGGCTTCGCCTGCTGCAAACTGCCCATAAGATTTGCGAGGCATGTGCGTATATTGACAAGCACGCGAATCACAGTACTCCCAGTGCAGACTCCTCATTAATCGACAGAGCTGCAAATAATGACACTATCACTACTACTGCTGGTACTGCAGCACCAGAATTAGTTGCTATAAAAGAAAGTTATGAGAATCTGGTGTCCCATCCTGCCAAATGCCTCGGATTCGGAACTCCGTTTATGGGACGTCTGCAGTCTAAGCTGCAGAAACTGATTCTAGACATCGAAAATCACGTCACTCAAGCCGCTCATGCTTATGATTATGCTAGTGGTGGTAGCAGTATCCCTCCCATTCCGACCTCTTTCGCCAGCGCCAATCTAGAGTACGTCAAGGGGGTAACGGAACAGGAGCGGGTAGTTCTGCTGAAGAAGATCTTGAGCCACAATAGCCTCACCCGCTCTGAAAGTGGTAACCGTAGTGCAAGTTGTTATGGGACAGGGGAATTTGTGGGGCACAGCGCGGATGGGAGCATTGGGCATACTCAACGTGAGTATGATAACTGCGACTCTGATTCTGATATAGATGATGATGATGATGACCAAGAATATGATACAGAAGATAAAAAAGATGGTAAGTCAGCACCCAGCAAGCCGTACACCATCTCGCACGCACGTACAGGCAACGACGTGCTGATAAACACCCAAGCACTGAAGGATGCCTTATGCCTTTCAGGGCTGGAGTCCCACCACATTTCTCGTCTCGGCTCCTCAGGCAATAATAATACCACCGAAGCACAAGCGCTGAGCGGACACAAAGCCGTGATTGCACAGCTAACACTACTCAAAGATATACTGGGAGAATCTACTAGTACTAGTGCCAGCGGCAACACTCATATTGGTAAAGATAAAGGTACACTGGAGCTGGTATCTTCTGACGGTAGGGGCTTGAAACGGTTATGCGCTGCAGTTGTCGATCTGCGTCTAGACGTGCTTAACGAGAGATATAACCTCTGCCTGCCCGTACTTGAGATCATTCCCAAGCTCCACCAGAGCCTGCAAAGATGTGTTTCAGACTGCTCTATTGTGGATTTCGAAGATATTTCGATGTTTGTACTTATTATTTCGAAAAAGCGAGCTTTGACTCATGGGATCATGTGTCTGTCTTTCCCTCCGGTGGTCGGTTGGAGTGATAATTTTGCCAATTCTCACACGGATGCCATACGGCTGGGATGTGTGGAGGATATTGAGGCGACATTGCCCGCTGAAAGAGATGCTGCCGAGGGCGCTGTTATGAATTCTATGAATACCAAAAATAGTGATATGAAAACCAAGAATAGTGATATGAATACTAAAAAGATCAAGGCCTCCAAGAGGTTTTCCATCCTCGCAGACGTGGAGATGGAATATGTCAATGCAGGTGATTCCTGTCTATATGTGCTATCCCTTAACGACCTCCCGCTAATAGATGTCCTCGAAGAACAGAACCTATCCCTGACGGGGATTGGCAAAGAGAGGTGGAATGCTAAGAAGATAAAGAGCAAAGCCGAAAAGGATGCGATTCTGCAGGCCCAACGGGTATTTCGGTCACCGCTTGTGAAGACATTGCACTCTGTGGCATCTCTTGTCGCAGGAATATCTACTGCTATACGTGCGGACAGATGGGCAGAGGGTGAGGGTGAAGACTTCAAAACTTTCCAATCTCCTACGAAAGCAGAAGGAAGGGTGAATGGAGGTATTGACAACGCTGAAAACTTCGATATTTTCAGTACAGTGCACCCCGCTTTCAATGCGTTACAACAGCGTTATAAAAGTCCCAGCAGCACTGTGGCAGAGGCGTTGCCTATGCTTGTAGACCTGCTCTCGCAGGCGGAAAGTGCATTGAAATTGACTCCTTCGTACGTTCTGGAAAATGATAAAGCCTATCTGGATCCTGCAGTACGTGCATACGTACATCAGAGTGTAGTGACGTCATTAAGGGACGAGTTACAGTATCGCTCCTTGCAGATGGCTTGTTTCCGAACGTTCCGGGAGGTCCGGATCACTGGTATGTGAGGTATATTGCTGATCAACTTTAGATGTTTTCCTGAGTATCGCATGAAGTGCAGCCACCATACTGACATCCCCCCTAAACATAACTGTGATCATACAGGCACTGTTGGCGAGTCCTTCCCCATGAGTGACTTAAATCCTTTGAAAGTACCCAAAGACGCAATCTCAAAATTGCAGGCGCTGATCTCAGACATCCGAAACTGCGAAGTTGGATATCGTAGTGTGTCTCTACTCAGGGCAGTTCAGTCTGCACAGGTGCTGATGAAGGCTCACATTGCCTTGGAGGACATCCAAAACCAAGAGGAGTGGGAGAAACTAAGCGAGGGGGGAGCCTACACTCAGGCCCTGGAGGGTATGGAGAAGGTACTGTCGATCATGCGCGCCATGCAACAGAGGGATGATATGGAGTGGGATGCTACCAAGGAAGGAAACGTCAGCAGCAGGCGTCTTTCATCACCAAGTCGGCACAACAGTATTAATACCGAAGCTGCAAACAGAGAAAAAAGACACTTTTCAGACGTGATGGATGGCGATTTAACCTCTGCAGCAAGCGTATCTCGCGTTAGAGCTGACATAAACACCTTGGCTCGTTCATGGGAGGATGTAGACTGCGGATCTCAGATGTTACCCATGGCAAAATCTAGTACTGGCAATGCCGCTGGGAGTACAGTGCACTCCTTCGTTGCCGCCACTGGCGCAGGGCTTCATGGGATCCCATCGACTTTCTCATACCAGTCTAGTAGCAGTAATGCGGGAGCGCGCAGCTTTGATTCCTCATCCTTATTGGACCTTACAGAATCACAGATCTGGGAAGCGTGCGTGTTCATATACTACTGTTAGATTACAGATTTTAGAGGGCTGTATTTCTGTATGATGAACATTTATCACTGTGTTCATACTAATATTCTTATGAAACTTCCCAATCACTACAGTATATGCGGTAAGAAGGGCACTATAAACGCGCTTTTGGACTTGGGTCGTATGCACGCCGCGCGACTCGTTGCCCACAATGCTATCAGTCCGGCGCCTGCAGTATCAGTGATGGACCAGGGGGACGCCAATAGGGGGGTAAATGATCCGATACGTGTGGTAGACGACAGTCTACTGCTATCTGTGCTGAGCGCGAACGCTGAAGATATACGTGCGGCACGCAGTCGGGGCCCGCTGGCCTATGATCATAACAATAATAACTATACTGATGCGGCATGGGAAGCGGCATTTCGGGTATCATCTTCATCACGAGATAACTCTGGTAATATTAGTAACCTCAGTCCCAGTAAGCCGAATGCAGCAGCATCAAACAAGGGTCCCGTAGCAAACTTGATTCTGTTTTCTTTGCGCTGCGAGATCAAATTTGGAGACTACGAGTACCTCAGGAAGCAGTGCTTGTTCCTACGTCAACTGCACGTATTCCGTATCACTAGCAGGACAGCCGGCGATTTCATCAATAATACCACCGATATTAATAGTGTGAGCCATGTGAGCGATATCAGTCAAGCTCTTGACGGCGAGAAGCAAATAGCGCCATTGGCTAGCATTCTACACTTTCTGCACGAAGGAGCCATACTTAGTTTCACAACAAACTGCATCCGCCATGGAAGTGATTCAGTAGATATGTCTGACGCATCTGAGATTACTATGGCCAATGCATCGTACTTCGTGGCTCAGCTCGACAACGAGCGTCGCGCTACGTACGTTGCGGCTGCAGAGCAGGACTTAGCGGATATGAAGCGGTTAAAAAGAAAGAATGACCAGGCACTGGAAAGACAAGCGAGAAAAGATAAGAAAGAACAGGAATTGTTGGAAGAGAAAAAGAAGAGGGAAAAGTTAAGTGAAAATGCCTCTAGTGCCAGGAAGCCTATCCCGAAATATAAAGATACAAAGGAGACGTTCAAGTCTATCGATCGCAGCAATAAGCGAAAGCAAGGGAAAACTCCATCTGATACATTCATATCCGAACGAGAGATGTCGTTCATTCCTGCGCTGGGACACATGCCCAGCTCTGATGCTGCTACCACTGCTGGTACTCGTGCTACTGCAGCTGCTAATGGTGACACGGTAGATCCTGGTTCGTCTGATGCAGATGATCTATTTGCGGCTGTGGGGTGTATGTACTCCTTGCGTCTGGGGCGGCACTACAACAACCGTGAATTGATTCGCCGCACGTTAAAGAGCCACGTGTCTGCATCCACGAAATGTATCCCGAACAAGTTTCTAGCCTCTGCTGAACCGGAGATTAAGCATACGCAGCACCATCTGTGGCAACTGGACTACATCGACCGACTGACCCTTGTTATAGAGGGCAGCCGTGGGATCACTTCTGCTGTCATGTTTTTATTTGATAGGACTATAGCTAACGAAGAGGACAGAAATGGAATTAGTAACAGTAGTCGGAATACTATCACCAACAATGACGACACGGGCGCAAAAATTAATGACGGAAGTGTGCTCGATCTGGACGTGCAGCCTCTTGAAGAGGTCCTCACGTTCGGTAGAACCGCCCCATCAGCTCTTACTCCCAAGGCAGTACTGCTCACCGAGAGCGTGCGCGCGCTGCTCGCCATCCGCACGTTCGCAGCGGATGGTCAGTGGTCGGATGTACGTACGTGCATTGAAGCGTATCACAGGTCGAACGATATTTTCGCCCAGCACTACAAGCGCAGCCTCGAGTCACACCCCACTGCCTCCCACTCCTCTGCTTCTCCTGGTTTTTATGCAAATAGTAACAGCACTGTCAGTAATAGCAAGGGTATAGACCAAGGCAATGAAAAGAAGAGCAAAACTAGTAAAGCCAATGAAGAGGACGCCTTAGATGAAAGTTCAGTATTTTCCTCCCTGCACCCTAAGGTAGTCACGGAGATATATACTGCGCGTCAAGCTGGGTACGTGTTGCCAGCGCTGGTTAAGTGTCGTGCTGCGTACATGTGTGCTTCCCGCCTGCGAGGGACCCCTGGAAATTGTATTATCGGTGCTTCTAGAAATGTTAGTAATCCCGCTGACGTAGAAATGGGTTCGTACGAAGAATGGGAACTACATGCAATGAAAGAGGAAAAAGAAGAGCAAATCTCCAACAGCGATTGCCTTAATGCGTGCACTGAAGCTTTAGAGTCCTTGGCTCTGATAGATGAGAATTGGAAAACCAGAAATATCAAACGGCACGAGTACACTCTACGATCGTTGATTTACGTTCGAAAACATGCGATGGAAGGAGATTGGTTCAAGGTACGGGATCATGCACGTTTTCTGCTATCGGTAGACAGCTGGTTCGATAAAGACAGTGGAGACAAGCATAGTCCTGTTGCGGATAGCATTGACGTGGTAGAGGAGTGGGAACGTAGGGTCATCAGCGATAACAAAACTACCAGACGACTGTCCATCCTGGCTTCCTCTATACCTACTGAAGATAAGAAAACGGATCATGCTTCGCACGTCGCGTCCATCTTGCAGATCAGCGATAGTTCCTCACTCCAGGACATTGATACAGGTAAATACTTGATTTTTGGAGGCCTACATATGTATGTCTTTGTTATTCATTCCATGATTGATCGATCATTAGAATACCGTGACGGTGCTTTACTGTATCCATGTATCCATGAGTATCATGACCATTGCAACCATCATACTCATATTGACCATTATATATTTTCCATGATTACTGCAGCGGAGATAATGCGCATGTCCAGCGCAGAGATCAGGGAGGAGCTGTCATGTCTGTCCAGGCCGCGCCTAGCCACCGGGGGAAGCATAGAGCAACAGGTGTCGGTGGAGAGCATCCTCAGCCCCCCAGCGCTAGCTATGAAGGAGCTGGCGCTGGCGTTTGAGCACGCCAGTTATGAAGTCTGCAAGAGGGTACGTACTATATATAGCACGGATGGGGTAGTGCACGCATGAGACGGGATGGACATACCAAACTTGATCAGGCTGACATATATAATGCACGCAGTAGCTACATGATATTTATCTCGTACCGATGTGATCTATTGTGTAGTATTCTCACTGACCAACAACACTGGCCCCTACCCCTATCTATTGCACGTCCCCTCAACCCGCACCCCTACCTATCAGGTGCTCGGAATAACTATCAGCAACCACGGCCTGAGCCTTCCGTTGGACATTCCCTCGTCACAGCTGCACGAAGACGTGCATCCTTCCCCCGCGAGCAGTACGATTGTGGATTATCTGCAGATGGACTATAGTTCTACCCACACGATTCCCTTGCACACTGCTATACTCATTTCCACTGAAGTCATGAATGCTGCTCGTGATAATACCAATAATAATGTGCATTACCAGCCAGCGCCGGCAAGAGATACTGATGCTTACTGGGAGGAGGTGGCAACGATGCGGAGGGCAGCAGCCCTGTTGTTGCGGCTGCGCTCCGCACAACTGCGCCAGCGCTGGTGCACTGGTAGCGCTGGTATTGATGAGGGCAAGGATGTCCAGGGACAAAAGATATCCTCCTATCTAGACGTATTCGGAGAGAAATCCAGCTGTGCTGTACCCGCTCATACTGGCGCCGTTCCCACCATAGTAGAATTGGTCAAATGTCACGATCTATATATTGACCGTTATGCTCTACGTACCAATGGATCCCTCAGTGACGCAATTCTACAGGCGGTGAACATTAGTATGAGCGCCAACAAATATGGCACATCAGATGAAAGCGACGCATCAGCAGCTGCTGGTGATGGCAGCCCTAGTTCTAATGGTCGTTTCAATACGAATAGTTCCGAAAACAGGAACGCAAAGCCCTCGTTCCACGCCCTTGCAGCGCTAGAGCAAGACCTTGTGCCTGAGGGAGGTGGGATAGGCCTACCAGGTGCCGGATCCCTGCCCGCTACTAGCACTAGTAATTCTGAAGATTCCTCGCTCGCTTCTCTGGAGGCAATGCGGTCCTTTCTCCAGAAGCATGCCAGTGATATTGACCCCGAAACATCCTCCTTTTATACAAAGCACTCCACTTCCGCCTCTTCTGATGGCTCTGCAAGCGGGGCGGCACGGGATCGTATGATTGGAGGCCACGCAGACGAGACTGTGCAAGACATTTTAGAAGAAAATGCCGTGCTTATCGACACTAGTATAGCCTATCACTACCGTGGAACCAAGCCTGACAGTTCTACTGTAAATGCACTGCTACCCATGATATGTATGCAAGAAGTGTTACTCGCTAGACGAGTGCTGCTGTACCGCGAGCTGAGCGTACTTCTGCTGTACGCCCTGCTTTCGCCTGGAATAACCGGTGAGCCCGGACAAATTAACACAGCCTGCGGGGATGTGGAAAGTCTGCAACACACAGTAGACTTTGTGGAGAGGATCGTGAGAAAAGATCAATCTACCACTGCTACTAAAAATGCTGCTGCCAAAAGCGGTGGCAGCAGCGATGGCATAGATGTGCATCCTGTGGTTGACTGCGGCACTGTTCGCTGCCTGCTACGAGACGTGAAGCTGCTGCTGCGCTTACGCTCACACCGAACCTGCGTTGCCAAGTCCGGTACGCATATTAATAAACGATGAATGAACTTTTTTACGAGAATTAAATCTCTATTCTCTACAGCGTGAATATAACGATACAATTATCGTATTAACTATCCCATTCCTGCTATACTTTATTAACCATTCCCAATCTTCCACTAATAGGTGCCTCTGCAGATTGGACCGTTATTCAACAGGTGTTTTCCGAGTTCGACGAATCAAATGCCCACTACTACACCCGGGATCCGTACGTGCTTATTTGTGAACGTTACAGGACTATCTCTAATCCATAGCTACTGCATCCAATGCAGAGTGGTTCACATGGAAGTTCTCATGTACCTTATCATAAGCACACCAGACTGCCACGATGCTAATGCTGCCCTCAATCTTCCTCGTACAGGTACTGTAGGCCGTATGCGGCCAACAACCGTTTTTTTGGGATCAAGACAGGAGCTACTGGTCTAGCGCACAACAACAATATTAATCGCAGCAATTACAGTACTGTATCTGGAAACAATGAGTATGATGCATCAGGTGAAGATATGCAGAAGATGGATACAACTGATGACGTGCGGAGCGCCATTCAGAACCTTCTGTGTGCGGACCTAGTGGACTCGCACAGCCACGAGAGGAATATTCCCACTAGTCCTGCTGTGTTCAACTACCCGGCACTGTATCCCGTGTGGCGGGAGGTGCGTATTAGTGATCTGTAGACGTCCTGGCTGTAAATTTATACCATTAGTTCCATATCCAATACTGGCCGATTTTAGGTGAAAGATGCAATATGGCTCTTATCCTATACTTAAGTATTATGGTCATCAGGTCATCACACATAGCTATCATATTATACCCATAATGATTCTAAAATATCTCCAAAATCTTTTTTATAATGCAGGTATCCTTAGTGAGAGCTGACACGCAGTTTCATCTCAGTTTGTTAAATTACACTCTGCTGGTGCACTCGTCATACTCTATCACTAGCAAGCACATCAGAGGTCAGCACAAGTCGCTTTTGAACAGGTCGTCGCAGAGCACTATAGACAAGTCCAATCATGCTAATACGAGCGGTAATAGTAGAAATGGTAATGACGATACTGATTCTGATAGGAGGGATTCCGACGAAGAATCCTTGTTCCCCGATGGATTCTCCAGCTCTGACGAGGATGGATCCAACGATTCTTCCTCGTCATCGGCCTGTGGAGATGACGAGGATATCGTTTCTACGGCGCACAGAGGTCAATATAACGAATATAACAAGTACAGCGAATATAATGAGTATATCAATAGAGGAAGCCCACAGGTTCTGAGTACAAATAATCCAATCAACGGAATGAACGGGGTATACAGCTCACCGTCCCAGGTCTTATCTAGTCAAACAGTCGATATGAGCCGTGGGATCCACCCAGGCCGAGTATCGCTTACAGCAAAGCCACATGATTACAGCGAAACGTACGAAAAACAGGCTAGCAAGCGGGGCGTACATGCTGCTCACGGACGCACGCTGGGCGAGCTTGTACGTTTATTGGCCGCTACACAGGCTGAATACCAAACCTACCTACGCAGTGGGGTGAGCAGTCAATCCTCCATTAACAGTGTCAGTGATAGCACTACATCTAAAAGTAGCACTGGCAATGCTGGAAGTGATAACAGTGATAACTCTACTAAGCAGTGTGAGTACGACAGGCTGATCCAGGCCATGGAACTCGCGATAGAGCTGTGCGTCTTCAATAAATTCAATGCGAGACTGCACGCCAACGATGTACCTGCTGATTTAGTCAAGCGGATTACCGATATCTACAAAAGGGACACGGTTGACGTGCAACACGATCGCCCTTTTGCCAGGTATGACCTTACTGCAGATCCCAGTGCTGCCACTGCAGGAGCAGAAGTCGTGGAAGAGGAGCCGAAAGAGGGCAGGCATAAGGCCTCGTACGTCTCCCTGTTACTCCCAGAGGTGTATCACACTTCGCTATTTATTAACAAGGACAGATTTATCGCGGACATACGGGTGGAAGTGGAGAATGGACAGATTTATATGAGCTCTGCAGTTGGCGCTATTCAGCCCTCCACCTTTAGCGGCAGTAACGGGACCCTTGGGACTATGCTCTCAGCGGCTGTGGTGTCTGTGCGCTCCAATGGCAATAGGAGGGAAAAAGAAGACATAGAGGTGTTAACGTACGCTCAAAAGCTACTTGATCTGCGTCAGGCGGTGGCTGGTTTCAACTGGCCACTAGTACAGCGCATCATAGGTTTACAGAGCGGGGACCAGGTCTTTGATGTAGATGCCAGTGGAAGCACTCCTAGTGGTGCTACCATTGGTACATACAGAGGTAATTTCAATCAAGAATCCAAGGACGAGGATAAGATAAGAATCAACTGGAAAAACGAACACAACCATGTAGAGTATCCTCCAATCTCAGTCGCAGGGGCTATAAGCAAGCAATTCTTCCCTTTTGACGTGCATCACTGCGCGCGTGCAAGTGCTCTGCTGCATTGTGACATATCAGCAGAAGTTAAGAGATTACGAGTAGAAATAGCCAATGTGAAAGCGGTTAAAATGCTACAGGCTTGTATGATACAGGGTCGGCTGCTGGACGTGTACGGTATAGCTCGCAGCGTGCATAGCACTGGTCACAGCGGAAAGGTGGGCAGCATGAGTGCTTCCACCATGGCAAATGCCAGACTCACATCCGCCCTGAGCAGTACAAGAAATATAGAAAATACCGATAATAATAGTAATAGCGCTATGGCAAATGTGTTTGGGATGTATGCAATCGCTGACGACGAGAGCGGAGAAGACGAGCAAGAAGAGGAGGAGCTAAACCAGGATGAAGATCAGTTCTTGCAGTTTTCGCCTGATTTCGAGAGTGGACTAGAGAACTTAGTTCAGGCCATCCACTTGGTCGACAGACATCCCCTCATAGGTAAAGCTAGCACCAGCAGCGCTATAGCTAAGAATGAGAAGGGAAAAGAAAGGAATGAAGAGGAGGAAGAGGAGGAAGCCTACTACACTCGTTCCAGGAGGCTGGTGCACGAGCTGCGCTTAGCGGGCACTCTCGCTGACATCCGCACGTTTGTGAAGGAGGCTAGATGGGAGGAGGCCGTTCAGCTCATCGCAGATGACGAGTACCACCACTTGTTCCACCAGCACATCGCGTTTAAGGGCACTTCCTACGAGGGGTAGAAGGGAGGGAGGCAAAATACATTGGAAAGACAAGAAAAAGAAAGAACGCACTCAATTTTTGAGTAGAAAGTGTTTATATGATCATAGTAAGAGTTTATGTAAGTTTAATGTGCTTCGATCTAGCCGCTACCCCCCCCACAATCGAAGCTGACGCCAAAGGTCTTCGCGAAACCAGTACACAAATACTTTGCATAGAAGTCGACAAGGAGAGCGAACGTAGTGAACGGATACGGTTGGGGAGGTGGACGACAGCTATATTGCAAACAGCAATTATCGGACTTTATTTAATACTTTAGTACTTATTTCTATTTGACTATACATATTGTAGTCCCGATCAATGATATCAGATCCTTTGGATGAGGACAATTTGGTGACGGAGGAGCTTTTGGCTATCAAAGTTGCCATTCAGTATCGTTCTTGCACTCAGCACATAAGCAGTCGTCTAGTGCAGAGGGGCGCGCAGGGCTCTATTATTCCTCACATCGGTGCCGTTAGACTGGATAATGTGAGGTTTTTGCCGTTGCAACATGCCGTGCTTCAAGCAAAGACGCGAGGAATATTCGCTCCTCTGGTTGCTGCGGATAATGGTATCGAAGGAGGTCCCGCATCACCAGGAGTGAGCACCTTGTTACAAATCCCCACAAACTCTCGTACACGGGGAGATGGAGCGAGGACTGACCGCGTATTCTTCGGCGTCGCCGACAGTTTGACCCAGATACGGAGGGCTGTTATGGACAACCATTGGCTGCGCGCAGATGCTCACAATAAGATCGGCAGCTTCTCAGAGAGCGGCGACTGGATAAATATTAGCAGTGGAAACGGGGATGAAGACAGTGAGAACAGCGAGGGCATGGATACTGAGCATCTGGTGCATTCTATCGGCAAGACAGGGCAAGGTCATGTCTGGCTGCAGGTATGCGTATGAGTAGTCTAAGGATTTTTCGAGGTTTATATTTCTACACCACTGCTATAGTATTATTTGACGTAGCTTTATCTAATGTACGAATATTATGATCAGCGCATCTAATCAACATACTCAATGAACCCTCCTTTACCCCCTTTGTAACTTCAACCCCGTTCCCTCTTTCTTTTTACAGACCTTCATAGAGGATGGGGCCTCTTATGAAGAAGACGATAGAGACCGGGCGAGCGACAGGGAGATATCGGCCAGGATGCAAGGCACAGACAATGGCCTCGCGTATACTTCGAATCCTATGCTCAGAACGGCAAATAACTATAATGACAATAAAGCTGGTCCAGCTGCCAGGGATACTGAGAACACTAAGCATAGCAGCGGTATAGTGCAAGATGGTGCAGCTCTTACAGTTGAGAGCCTGTTGAACACCCTAAACGCACAGATAAGAGCCGCATACCCTGCAGAAAACGAACCGAGCCAAAATCAGGTAAATCAGGGTAGCATTGAGAAATCCATTTTCCTGGACGGGTCATACGGGCTGGTGCTAGAGATGGTAATCGATGGGTATGGCCTTACGGTTTCAGAGAAGAGAGTTCTGAAATCGCAGTGCGCCAAATTAAGAGACAATCTATTCTCGGGGAGGAAAATCATGGGGGGGGGGAGGAGAAGACAGAGATTTTTACTTCCTGGACAGCCGGGGCGCGATTGGGGAGGGAGATAGTAGCAGCGAAGAAGATGAGCTCGAGCTAGCACTGGAGAGGGCAGAACACAATAAGTATGCGCATATTGAGGAGGAGGGTTACGACCGTCGTGATGGAGGTGGAGGTAGGGGAGCTAGAGCAGCTAATGAAGCAACAGCCCATCCCGACAATGCTCACCTGCACGAACATCGGGACCAGCCCTTCTTCACGCAGAAAAACTGGGTAGTAGATTCGCTAGTGGCGCTGCATTCTGCATTTTACGAATTAGAATTGTTGGCGCACGTATTAAGAGAGAAAATGCATGAAAAGCTGCTGTTGGACGCCCTTCGACTGTGGAGCCCTGCTAGAGATTTCGATGCAAACATTGACATATGCACTCCTCTGGAATCGGCATTGCAGCAGTTGGACGGATATGACGAATATGTAGCTGCCATGGTCGAGAGACGTGATGACGAAGATGAGGACGAGATATACGATGGTAACACCTCCGGAAATACCTTAACTATAGATGAATTCACCTATAGTGGAGATATTGCAGCGGATAATACAGCAGTGTCGAGGAGAGGCGACGATGTGATCAGCAGCAGCAGCTACAGTCGGGGTATGCGGGAACTCATCCAAACGTGCGTGCTACTGCTGCGCTTCAGAGAGGCGTACCGCTCCAGCGTAATCGCCGAACTAGAAGTGGACCAAGACCAAGGTTCTGGTAGGGGCTTAAGCGAAGGGGCGCAAACGTTAGACCAGCCCATACGAGAGTACAACCGCTTCAAAGGGAGGTACGAGCCAGATTTAATATGGCGATCCTTAGAGGGTAGTATCTCTGTTTCACCGTATAATTATCATTGCATGTAGGCCTCGCACTATAACGCCCCTGATTATCTATCGCACATCACCAACAGCACCCTGACCTAAACCACATCAAACTCACATGCACACGCATGCATAGTTATTCGCAAATCCACGGGGTAAAAGAGCTGCGGCACTATCTGTCTGTGAACAGTGAGATCGTGCTATGCCAGACCGAGCTGACAGCACTGCTGCAACAGGGGCAGGTATCAGGCCCGCTAGACGAAGTAGACTATGCCTCTATCAACACCTCCGCTCTAAGGCAGTGGCACAGGAAGGCACTACAGCTGGTCACATCTTCAGTGGCACCGAGCATTAGAGGTATCACCAGCAGTAGTGATACTGCTGCTGGCAACACCAATAAAGCTAGAGGCTTTAGTAGCTTTAGCAGCAGTATTAATGCAAAGGACAGGAGTGCGGGGGGAGACGTGTTTAGTGCGCCACACGCGAGAGCCGTGCTCAGTCCTTTAATTAGGCAGGCATATGTCGTATTGCAGCTGAGGGGTGCTTTTTTGGAGATGAATGAGATGAATGCGGCTACAGAAATGGTTCGTGGGCGTCGTGTGTCCGAAGGCACTCCGCTGGTGGGCAGTAGCATCTCCGGTACCACCAAAGCCATACAAGCCATCAAGGGTAGTATCGGAATTGGTGTCACGGGACGCGACGACAGTGCGGAGAATAGTGATAGCAGAGGTATCTCAGGCGATGAGCAGAATGTAGATGCATTGTTCCCGGGCCCAGGCACGGACACTGACATGGGGACGTGCGGAATATCTCGGATTATACAGGTGTTTGAGGAGCTGACTCATACACAAAGCACTAGATACGACAGTCTGCCCAGCACAGGATGCAACTCCTCCAAGGTCCTGGGCAACCCGGCCAATCAGCCCCTGCCCAGGACGTGCTTGGGTCTTGGGAATGTTAAGTTGACTGTAAATGCTTCCGGTGGGTTAAGCGGCCCGGAGAACATTCCGGGTGTTAGCAGCAATCAAATTCCAGGGTCTGGAGGGGGGTTGGGGGGTTTATTCTCACTTGGTACCGGTTTCTCTTCTCTGACCGCTCTCTTGGGCAGTGCCCTGCCCCAGGAGGAAATGCTCCCAGGAGTTAGGAGCGAGCTAATGCACGTCACAGCGGTGATCAAGTATCACGCGGTGATATCTCATTTTGAGCATGTGTTGCGAGAGGAACATCCGCACCTCACTCTAGGTATCACGGACATCTCAGCTGCTGTACCTTTAATATTACCAAGGATAGGGCCTCTCGCCAAGCTACTAGCAGATACCAGGGAGCTATTGAAATATGACGGAGAACTGCTCATGTCCCACCAGTACCGCAAGAAGTGCCGCAAGATGGCCCGGCAGAACGCTAATACTTCTGAAGTTTATTCTGATGAGGCCAACAATGATAGCAGTTCTGGTGGTGATGGTAATACAGATGATGAAACTTACAAAACTGAGGATTCGAGAATGCCGAGACGGGTGCTTCTAGCCAAAGGCAGCAGCAGAAGGCTGCTCAAACTATATCTGTGTGCACACAGACTGCACGAGCTGCTCGTGGCAGTAGTAGATGATCGGTGGGGACTGGACTTAACGTACCCCATACTCACCGAGCTCATGACCTGCAATCTATTAGCCAACCCCAGCAGTAAACTAGGGGATAGTCAGAATCCTCGGGGAACAGATAGCTCAGGTATATTAGATTTGTCTACTGTACGTTCCTCCAGCATTGCCGACGACATTCTCGCACGCTTCCTATCTTCGCTGCGGCAGCAGGAGGTGCATACGCAGCATTTTGACCTCCACAAGGAGATTCGCAACTTCCACAAGGTGCGGCAGATGCTAAGGGGTGTTTCCATTCGCAAGAGCGTCATAGCCTCTGCATTCATGCCAGCCAACTACTATGACATCGACCATACAGCGACGTCTGTTCGTAGAAACAAGGGTGATAAAGATGGTGAAAGTATGAACACCTTGAATGCTGAGGCACTGGAGAACTGGGAGA
>JACLAB010005871.1_pt1 | contig 32155 bp, 36 predicted proteins | sample 8027921 | NCBI WGS metagenome assembly JACLAB01 (sample SAMN15725117, study PRJNA655200) | protist metagenome | isolation source: fluorescence activated cell sorting (FACS) single amplified genomes of... | place: USA: West Boothbay Harbor, Gulf of Maine | collected 2000-07-19 | reverse complement strand
GCAAATTATAAATTACCTATGGCTACTAGATTTGTAACTAGATCAGGCGTTGCTGGATAAATAGATAAATAGTATTATGACAAGATCTGTATGGAAAGGACCTTATACTCGTGTAAATACGAGTGATCAAGTAATTTGGTCTCGATCTTCTATGATTACACCTGAATGGGTAGGGCAAAAAGTATCCATTCATAATGGTAAAATTTTTATCAGTTTACAAGTAACGCAAGATATGGTAGGTCATCGTTGGGGTGAATTTGCATCTACACGTCGACGTGCTCAACATCGTCGTGTAACACGATAACAACTCCACTTTAATAGAAGATTTATTTTATGAAACATCAAGAATTATCTGCCATGCAAGAGTATATGAATAAATGGTCTTATATTATTGTATATCAACACCAAGGTATGAATGTATTAATGTGGCAAAAATTACGTTCAGAACTTGGCGACAATATGGAATGTATGGTAGTCAAAAATTCACAAGCAAGCCGCGTTTTAAATAATGATAAGTTATGTAGTGGATCTACATGTTTTATTGGTGTATCATCTATGGAAGATATTAAACGTTTGGAATCAATTACAAAAAAGTATGTTTATTCACTTTTAATTATTGGTGGTTTTTGGGACAATAAATGCTGGACGTACACAGATATTCAACGGGTTTTAAATTTAAATTCTATTGAAAACGTTTGGGGTGAATTAATTACAACGATGTTAAATAGTGAAACATTTGTTCAATGTTTATCACAGAATAATAATAGTTGTCTTAATACTATTGAAACAAATTCAAATACTTTATGTGCTGTGTTAAATAATTATTCACAACAGTAATTTTATTGTATATATATCAAATAAAAGTCAATCCAACCGCAGGTTCCCCTACGGTTACCTTGTTACGACTTCACTCCAGTTGTGATATGCGGTCTGGGACCCTATTCCTATACTTACATTAATTCTGTATTTTCAAAATATAGGTAAAATATAAATACATCAAGGATACTTCCACTACATACTACTCCCAGAGTGTGACGGGCGGGGAGTACAAGGCTCAGGTACGTATTCACCGTGGCATGCTGATCCACGATTACTAGTGATTCCGGCTTCATGGAGTCGAGTTGCAGACACCAATCCGTACTGAGGTGTAATTTAGCGATTGGCTCCGATTTTCATCATTGCTACGTTTTGTTTACACCATTGTAACACGTGTGTAGCCCAGTTCATAAGGGTCATGAGGACTTGACGTCATCCTATCCTGCCTCCAGTCTATCACTGGCGGTCTATATTGAATTACATAAAGTTATTACAATATAGCAGGGTTTCGCTCGTTCGGGAAATTAATCCAACATGTCACCACACGAGCTGACGACAGCCATGCAACACCTGTGATCCATAAGGATCATGTCAAGAACTGGTAAGGTTTTGCGCGTAGTATCGAATTAAACCACATGTTCCACCACTTGTGTGAGCCCCCGTCTATTCCTTTGAGTTTTAGTCTTGCGACCGTACTCCTCAGGCGGACCATTTACCGCGTTAGCTAACCTACACTTTGATTTTTCAAAATACAGGGAATGGTCATCGTTGACAGCGTGGACTACAGGGGTATCTAATCCCTTTTGATCCCCACGCTTTCGCACCTCAATGTCAGGAATGTGCCAGAGCACTGCTTTCGCTATTGGTGTTCCTTCCTAGATCAACACATTCTACCGCTTCCTAGGAAATTCCATGCTCCTCTCACACCCTCAAGAAATACATATACATCATAAATATCGACAAGACTTGTAGCCTGAATAATTATGGATACATATCACCACCTACGTGCGCTTTACGCCCAATCATTTTGAATAACGCTTGCCCCTCTCGTATTACCGCGGCTGCTGGCACGAGATTAGCCGGGACTTCTAAAATACGTACGGTCATAATCTAAACGTACTTCATTGGGTTTACAACGTATGTCGCCGTCATCCCCAAAGCGATATCACTGGATCAGGCTTTCGCCCATTGTCCAATATTCCCCACTGCTGCCGCTCGTAAGCGTCTGGGCCGTGTCTCAGTCCCAGTGTGGCCGATCGTTCTCTCAAACCGGCTAGGCATCTTGGGCTTGGTGCGCCATTACCACACCAACTACCTAATACCCCGCAAGCTCATCCATAACCGATATATATCTAAATCTATAAGATTCTACGGCATTTAACCATAAGCTATGGGTAGATTCTCACGTGTTACGCACCCGTTCGCTACTCATATAAAAATATATGCGTTCAACTTGCATGTGTTAGGTGTATCGCTAGCGTTAATTCTGAGCCAGGATCAAACTCATGTCATATAGTGTCGTCTAGTATTAACTTTATACTAGAAAATGCAAAAATTACACTACTAAAAAAATAATTTAAAGTTAGTTATAAAGTTTCGCAATTACTTTTGATACTTGAAGAGCTACAATTAAACCCCAACAAACCATACCTGTAGTAGGTGGGATGCTTCCTGGAATTACATGCGGACCATCAGTAAAAACATCATAAGTGCTTAAAGATAACATAAAAACTGCAACTTCGAAAATAGGAATTGGAATAGGTACCCATAACATAGCGAATTGAATTTTTAAAATTATGCTTCAATAGCTTCTGATGACTTAATACTTGGAATTTCTTCAAAAGTATGGAAAGCAGGTGGTGATGGTAACATCCACTCTAATGTACGAGATACACCTTGATGTGTTTCCCATGGGTTACGTTCAGCACGCTCACCATTTACTAGTGTAGCATATACCACATAAAAGAAAAATACAGCTGATAAAGCTGATAAATAACTTCCATAACTTGCAATCATATTCCAACCGGCAAAAGCATCAGGATAATCAGGGATACGACGAGGCATACCTGCTAAACCTAAGAAATGCATTGGGAAGAATGTGATATTAACACCTAAGAAAAATAACCAGAAATGAATTTGACCAAGATGCTCTGGGTATTGATAACCTGAAATTTTACCAATCCAGTAATAAAATGCTGCAAACATACTAAATACAGCACCCATTGAAAGCACATAATGGAAATGTGCAACTACGTAATAAGTATCATGGAATGCAATATCTAATCCAGAATTAGCTAAAATTACACCAGTTAATCCACCAATTGTAAATAGAAATAAGAAACCTACTGCAAATAACATAGGTGTTCTAAATTCAATACTACCACCCCACATAGTTGCTACCCAACTAAAAATTTTAATTCCTGTTGGAACAGCAATAATCATTGTAGCTGCTGTAAAATAAGCACGAGTATCAATGTCTAGTCCTACTGTATACATATGGTGTGCCCAAACAATAAATCCTAGAATACCAATACTCATCATAGCATAAACCATACCTAAATAACCAAAAATCGGTTTTTTAGAAAATGTTGAAATAACATGACTAATAATTCCAAAACCTGGTAAAATTAGAATATATACCTCTGGGTGACCAAAAAACCAAAATAAATGTTGGAATAATACTGGATCTCCACCACCTGCTGGATCAAAAAACGTAGTATTAAAATTACGATCTGTTAATAACATAGTAATTGCTCCAGCAAATACAGGAAGTGATAATAAAAGTAAGAATGCTGTAATGAAAACTGCCCATACAAATAAAGGTAAACGGTGCATACTCATACCTGGAGCGCGCATATTAATTACAGTTGTAATGAAATTAATTGCACCAAGAATACTTGAAGCACCTGATAAATGGAGACTAAAAATAGCTAAATCTACCGCACCACCTGAGTGGCTTGCGATACTTGATAAAGGAGGATATACTGTCCATCCAGTACCAGCTCCAACTTCTACTAATGCACTACTTAAAAGTAGAATTAGACTAGGTGGTAAAAGCCAAAAACTAATATTATTTAGTCGTGGAAATGCCATATCTGGAGCACCAATTAGAATCGGTACAAAAAAATTACCGAAACCTCCAATTAATACCGGCATAACCATAAAGAAAATCATTAAAAAAGCATGAGCTGTAATTAGAACATTATAAATTTGATAATTTCCTTCAAGAATTTGTGTTCCTGGTTGTGCTAATTCCATTCGAATAAGAATTGAAAACACAGTACCTAGAACACCAGAGAATCCACCAAACCAAAGGTATAGAACTCCGATATCTTTATGGTTTGTTGAAAATAACCAGCGTGTCAACATAGGATCTTGTATTTTTTGAAAAACAGCCTAAGAATTTAATATCAATTAAACTCTATACTAAAAAAGTATTTGCTATTTCTAAATATTAATTACATACCGTGAGATAAGATATTGGCTACACTTGTATGCATCATAGATAAGTAAGATTCAGGATAAATACCCATCCATACTACTACCACAATTAACGGTACAAAGCACCAAAATTCACGTCTATTTACATCAGCTGTTGTAGAAATGAAGTGTGGTTTTGGAACACCATATAATACACGATTACATAACCATAAACCATAACCTGCTCCAAGTACCATACCTGTCGCTGCTACAGATGCTGCCCATGTTGATGATTGGAAAATACCAGCAAATACTAAAAATTCACCAACAAAACTGCTTGTACCTGGTAAACTAATGTTAGCCATTGTAAAAAATACAAGTAGTACAGCAAAAATAGGCATTGTGCGAGCCATACCAGCATAGTAACGTAATAAACGTGTTTTATGGCGATCGTATAATACACCTACACACATAAATAAAGCAGGTGAAACTACACCATGACTTAACATTAACAAAATAGCACCTTCTACTCCTTGTGTATTCAAACTAAACAAACCTAATGTTACAAAATTCATGTGTGCAACACTTGAATAAGCAATAATCTTTTTAAGATCTACTTGACGTAATGTTGTTAAACTTGAATACACAATTGCTACAACACTCATAGTTAACATAAGTGGAGTAAAATATAAAGTAGCATACGGGAACATTGGAATTGAAAAACGTAAAAAACCATATGTTCCTAATTTAAGTAATACACCAGCTAAAACAAGACTACCCGCTGTTGGAGCTTCCACGTGAGCTTCTGGTAACCAAATATGTACTGGGACCATTGGCACTTTTACTGCAAAACTTGCAAACATTGCAAGCCATAATAATAGTTCGCGTTCATGACTCCATTCCGTAACTGTAAGTAGTTCAATGTCTGTACTACCACATTGAAAAGCCATTAATAGTACACCAAGTAGCATTAATACACTTCCTAACAAAGTATATAAAAAGAATTGATATGCAGCACGAATTTTACGTTCACGAGCACCCCAAACACCAATTACTAAAAACATGGGTAATAAAACGCTCTCAAAAAATACGTAAAATAATAATAAATCCAGAGCTGAGAAAACAGCCATAACCATTGCTTCAATAAGTAAAAAAGCAATACAATATTCACGCACTTTATATTGTACACTATGCCAACTTGCTAACAAACATACTGGCATTAAAAGGGTTGTGAGAAGGATAAAAAATAGTGAAACACCATCAATACCAAATCTAAAATGGGTGGTAGAAAGCATACTACCTTCAGTACCTAATGATACATCAAATACAAATTGGTATAAAGGCGTTGATGCATCAAATTCTACCCAAAGTAGTAATGATGTTAAAAACGTAGCGAGCATTACATATAATGTAATCATCCGGTACGTCATATCTTGACCACGTGGTACTAAAGGCAATACTAAAGCACCTAATACGGGCATAATCAAAACAAGGGCAAGAAGAGACATGTCAGATCATCATTTTTGTGGGGGGTATTAAAATACCGGTGAAAGTAAACCTGATACCAGAATCACACCCACAAGACGAGGGTCAAGATTCATACCATAACCTTGAGATACAGCAGCTAAAGCAATTAAAACTGTAACCCCAAAAAGCATTACTAAGGCATAGTGATACATATATCCGGATTGTAAAGAACGTAAGCGTTGTGCTAATGATACACTTGCTTGTGATAATCCTTGAGGACCAAGAATTTCAAGAATACCTCGATCAATTGCACGAAAACTTGTACGATAGCCCCACTCCATTGCTGGGCGACCGATATACGCATTATAAACTACATCAACAAACCAACGACGGTTACAGAATCGCATAATTTTACGCGTAGTACTTTTTAGTAATACCGAAGCATTCCATTCTGGAGCAGCAATACATACAATATAAGATAAAACTAATCCAAATACAGTTAGAATAAAAGGCAATAAACGAATCCATTGCGGTAAATATTCAGCTTCTACCATATGATCATGATAAGGCATCGTATAAATAGCATTACCCCAAAAATCAGTTCCTAAACCAATGAACATATCTCGTGATACATAACCTACAAAAATACTACCAATAGCTAAAATAATTAATGGCAATGCCATAGGTAAAGGTGATTCATGAACATGTTTCATATGCACACGTGGAGCACGTGGTGGTGCTAAAAATACTAAAAAAATCAACCTAAAACTATAATAACTCGTTAAAAATACTACAATACTTGTAATAATCCAAGCAAAATTACCCATTGATGTATACTGGCCTCCTGTAATCTCTAAAATGACATCTTTACTGTAAAAACCTGTTAAAAATGGCCAGCCCACTAAAGCTAGTGTTCCAATCATAGTCATAGCATATGACATTGGTAATAGACGAACTAAACCACCCATACGACGCATATCCTGCTCATCACTTAATGCATGAATAACACTTCCCGCACTTAAGAATAATAAAGCTTTAAAAAAAGCATGGTTTGCTAAATGAAATACACCTAAAGCATATTGAGACATACCACAAGCAACCATCATATAACCCAATTGACTAGCAGTAGAATAGGCAATAACACGCTTCATATCGTGTTGAAATGCGCCAGTTGTTGCTGCAAAAATACATGTCATTGCACCAATAACAGTTACTACAGCTAATGCTGTTGGTGAAGCTTCGTACAACGGACTTAGACGTGCTAAAAGAAAAACCCCAGCAGTTACCATTGTAGCAGCATGAATTAAAGCAGATACAGGAGTAGGACCTTCCATAGCATCAGGAAGCCATGTATGTAATCCCATTTGAGCAGATTTACCCATAGCTCCAATAAATAATAAGATACAAGCAAGATCTCCCCATGATAAAGGAACACCCCACATCATAAATACTTCATGTTGTACGTGTGGAGCACAAGCGAATACAGTTGCAAAATCTACGCTTTGATATTGTAAATAAATTGCAAATGTACCTAAAGCAAGACCGACATCACCAACACGATTCATAACCATAGCTTTAATACTAGCTTTATTAGCAGCTACACGTGTAAACCAGAAATTAATTAATAAATAACTAGCTAAACCTACGCCTTCCCAGCCGAAAAATAATTGAACAAAATTATCAGCTGTTACCAACATAATCATAAAAAACGTAAAAATAGATAAATAACTCATAAAGCGAGGCAAATGGGGATCTGCACTCATATAGCCGATTGAGTATAGGTGTACTAAACTACTTACAAACGTAATTACTACTAACATAATTACTGTAAGGGTGTCAAAATAAAAAACCCATTTTGCTTGAAACATATCAGAAACAAACCATGGGCTTAAAGCAACACTACAAGGACTTCCTGAAATCGCAACTTCGTAGAACGCTAAAATACTCAAAAAAGCTGTTAAAGCTACAGAACATGTAGTAATTACTGCAGCTCCACGAGCACCTAAATATCGTCCACCAAAGCCTGCGGTTACACTACCAAGTAAAGGAAGACTAATAATCAGTAGATACATTATTATTATGGTTTTCTCACAACCGTTATGATATATTATATATATCAATACGCACTCTGCAGGAGTTGAACCTGCGACCCTCAACTTAGAAGGTTGGTGCTCTAGCCATCTGAGCTAAGAGTGCCGCACTGGGATATGCTCACTACCGGACTTGAACCGGTATCCCAGAAGGAACAGATTTTAAGTCTGTCGTGTATACCATTTCCACCAAGTGAGCGTATACACATTGGATAGTATACATACTATATATTGTGTAAAACTAAGCTTCTAATGCAGCTAATGCTTGTTTAAGAGTATTTGAAGATACACCTGATGCATCTTGACCATGCTCTAACATTACTAATGCTGGTAAACCAGCTGCTAACTTATCTAGCATACGTGCGTTAGTATTAGCGCTAATAGTTGATAAATAAGCACATCGATTATCGATACTACGTACAATATCACGATGCACCATACTTGAACAACTATTTGCATAGTTTGTCATGGCTTGTGTAACACCAGCAGCCAAACTTGAAACATGAGTGTTTAAATTTGATGTTGCTTTATGTGCTTCAGACAAGTTAAGTAATGCTTCTTCACGCGCTACTAAAAATTGCTCTAATTCTGCAGCAATCTCTTGCCCACGACTATCCATACTTGCACCAATGCTATCACCAGCATATTTATAAGTTAAATATACAAATAAAAAGAAACTTAGAGCAACTAATGTTTCTTCGTTATAAATTAAAATATGTTTGCTACTTAATACACACCATAAAAGGAAAGCAGCGACATACATACGAACTTTGTTATTGCTAAACATAAAATAAATATTTATTTCTGTGATAGAGTATTTAGCATTGCTTTAATACGTAATGCTAATGGTGCCTGAGCTACAGCATGATAGTAAGCGCATTCTTGACTTACTAATTCTTGTGCCATGCTACGAACATAATGTGAATCAGCCTCAGCATAATTACTCTTCATAATATTACTATGAGTAGTTGATGCCCATGCGGTTGCATTAGCTTGTGCAGTATTTGAAGCTTGACGTGCTTCTTGATTTGCTTGTGAGAATACACCAGATACACTATTGTGTACATGTTGTGTTTCTTGTGTTAACTCTGTATTATGGCTAGTGTCACCACCCATACGTTCTTGACGAAGTGCCATAATACGACTTAATCGAGGTAAAAAGTATTTAGTCGCGCCATAATATAGGGCAAAATAAAATACAATTAGCCAGAAATATTGTGAAAGATAGGTCACATGATCTAGTTGTGGCATGAATATAGAGATTTTCACATTTCATATTTTATGAAATTCTGGGAGAGGCAGGATTCGAACCTGCGTAGACCAATGTCAACGGAGTTACAGTCCGTCGCCTTTAGCCACTCAGCCACTCTCCCTGTGCACCTATATACTAGATAGAGATAAGGTACAGCATATCTATATAAAATACACAGAGATATGTATGTTATATAGAGAGCTCCATATATCCTAATATATGTCAATACGAATGTTGAGCAAGTAACTCAGTTGGTTAGAGTACACGCTTGATAAGCGTGATGTCGGGGGTTCAAGTCCCTTCTTGCTCAGATGTTCTCTAGATTATACTTGTATAAATATTTTTTACAAGTATTTGATATATTTTAAATTTTCAAGAAAATATCAATTTATTATGGCTCTATACTTTAATTTACTGGTACTCGCATCATTAATGAGTGCACCAGTATCAAAAGCACGCATGGACGCTCCGGAACCATGGCAAATGGGCTTCCAAGACCCTGCTACTCCGATTGCACAAGGTATTATGGATTTACACCATGATCTAATGGTTATTATTATTGCTGTAGCTGTTTTTGTAACATGGATTTTAGGTCGTACATTATCACATTTTCGTGCATCGAACAATCCATTACCACAAAAGATTTTACATGGTACAGCTATTGAAATTATCTGGACTGTTACACCAAGTTTAATTTTAATCGTTATTGCTGTACCAAGTTTTGCTTTACTATATAGTTTAGATGAGGTAGTTGACCCTGCCGTAACAATTAAAGCTATTGGACACCAATGGTACTGGACATACGAATATAGTGACTATGCTCAATCTGATGAAGGGAGTATTCAATTTGATAGCTATATGATTCCAGATGATGAATTAGAATTAGGTCAACTTAGGTTATTAGAAGTAGATAATCGTGTTGTATTACCTGTAAATACGCATATTCGTGTTGTAATTACTGCAGCAGACGTATTACATAGTTGGGCTGTACCAAGCTTAGGTGTAAAATGTGACGCTGTACCTGGACGTTTAAATCAAGTACCTTTATATATTGCACGTGAAGGTGTTTTCTATGGTCAATGTAGTGAACTTTGTGGTGTAAATCACGGTTTTATGCCGATCGTAGTAGAGGCAGTACCTTTAGAAAATTATGTGGATTGGGTAGCAGAACGCATTGAAGATATCTAATCAATTCATTTAATACACCAAAAATGTATTAAATCTATAAAAACAAATGGCAAGTATGTCAGCAAAACATCCATTTCATTTGGTAGACCCAAGCCCATGGCCTTTATTCGCTAGTTGGGCAGCATTATTTATGGTCTGTGGTGGTGTAATGTATATGCATGGTTATGAACACGGTGGTTTAGTACTATCAATGGGATTTTCTATGGTACTATACTCTATGGTAGTATGGTGGAGAGATGTAATTCGTGAAGGTACATTTCAAGGTCTCCATACTAAACAGGTACAAACAGGTCTACGTTATGGTATGATCTTATTTATTGTATCTGAAATTATGTTTTTTGTAGCTTTTTTTTGGGCATTTTTTCACTCTAGTTTATCACCCACTGTAGACATTGGTTGTGTATGGCCACCAAAGGGTATTGAAGCAATGAATCCTTGGGATATTCCTTTACTCAATACAATGTTATTATTAACAAGTGGAGCTAGTGTTACTTGGGCTCACCATGCTATTTTAGCGGGTAAACAACGTGAAGGTGTAACAGCATTAGTATATACTGTAGTATTAGCTGCTATTTTTACAGGATTCCAAGCATACGAGTATTTTGAAGCACCATTTACTATTAGTGATGGCGTTTATGGTTCAACATTTTATTTAGCTACAGGATTTCACGGTTTCCACGTTATTGTTGGAACATTATTTTTAACAGTATGTACATATCGACTAGCAAAAGGACACTATACAGGTGGACACCATGTTGGTTTTGAATCAGCTGCATGGTATTGGCATATGGTTGATGTTGTATGGTTATTTCTATTTGTATGTATTTACTATTGGGGCGGTGCCTAATAAGTAATTACATGAAAACATAAGTATGACATGGCTATTGAACAAGCGCTTACACCCCAGCGTGTTAAACACTTTACTTTAAATTTCGGCCCTCAACACCCTGCAGCGCATGGTGTTTTACGTTTAGTATTAGAAATGCAAGGTGAAGTTGTAGAGCGTGCAGACCCTCATATTGGTTTGTTACATCGAGGTACGGAAAAGTTAGTAGAGTATAAAAATTATCTACAAGCATTACCGTATTTTGATCGCCTTGACTATGTATCTATGATGTGTCAAGAGCATGGTTACTCCCTGGCGGTTGAGCGTTTATTGGGAGTATCTGTTCCACTTCGAGCACAATATATTCGTGTTCTTTACAGTGAACTTACACGACTTCTAAATCATCTTTTAGCTTTAACATGTCATGCTATGGATGTAGGGGCTTTAACACCCTTCTTATGGGCTTTTGAAGAACGTGAGAAATTAATGGAATTTTATGAGCGTGTTAGCGGTGCTAGAATGCACGCTGCTTATATTCGTCCAGGTGGTGTTGCTCAAGACATGCCAATGGGATTAAGCCAAGATATTCATACATTTGCTAGCCAATTTGCTTCTCGAATCGATGAAATGGAAGAAATGTTAACAGGAAATCGTATTTGGAAACAACGTTTAGTGGATGTAGGGCGTGTAACTAAAGATCAAGCATTAGATTGGGGTTTTTCTGGTGTTATGTTACGTGGTAGTGGCGTAGCGTGGGATTTACGTAAAACAGAACCTTATGAGGTATATGATCGTATGGATTTTGCTATTCCTGTAGGTACTCGTGGAGATTGTTATGATCGTTATATGATCCGTATTGAAGAAATGCGTGAAAGTTTACGTATTATTTCACAATGTTTAGATTCTATGCCAACCGGCCCAGTACGTATTGACGATCGTAAAATTTCACCTCCAAGTCGCGGTGATATGAAGCATTCTATGGAGGCATTAATTCATCACTTTAAGTACTACACTGAAGGTATTGTGGTCCCTGCTGGAGAAATTTATGCTGCAGTAGAAGCACCAAAAGGTGAATTTGGAGTTTATTTAGTAAGTAATGGAACACATCGACCATATCGATGCAAAATTAGAGCTCCAGGATTTGCTCACTTACAGGGACTTGACTTTATGTCTCGTGGACATATGTTAGCAGATGTAGTAACAATGATTGGAACACAAGATATTGTATTTGGTGAAGTTGATCGATAAGTTTATCATATTAAACTCATCTTTTATTTAATGTATATACAATACAAAAAAAACTATCAGGGTAGCAGGATTCGAACCTACGACCTCCTGTTCCCAAAACAGGCGCGCTACCAGACTGCGCTACACCCTGAGGTGATATATATCGCATATCTAGCATATATAATAAAATAAGCGGGTAATGGGAATCGAACCCATATCAGCTGCTTGGAAGGCAGACAATTTACCATTAATCCATACCCGCAAACGCAACTAGGCGAATAACGGGATTTGAACCCGTGTTTTCAGAGTCACAGTCTGACACTTTAACCGACTAAGTTATATTCACCAAAATAAACAACAATTAATAAAACTACCAACTTGCTTTAAATACACCCGGAATATGTCCTTGTAGTGCTTCTCTACGGAACACTAATCTAGAAATTTTATATCTACGTAATACTCCATGTGACCTTCCTGTTACAACACATCGACGGTTAATACGAGTTAATGATGAATTACGGTCTAAGTTTTGTAATTCTTCCATAGCACGTTGACGAGTTGTTGCAGGTACATGAAGATCATGATAAACAGATAATAATGCTTGTCGTTTTAACTCATTATCATGGTATTTAGTTCGACGAGCAGCATCACGTGTAATAGAAGCAGAAGTATTCATAAATATATTATTTTATCAGCGGAAAAAGGGATTCGAACCCTCGACCTCGGCCTTGGCAAGGCAGCGCTCTACCGCTGAGCTATTTCCGCGGCACTACAGACAAAAGAGTAGTTAAAGTCTTGTATACATCGCGTAAATTATGTAAATTGATAATAATTGGATATGTAATCCCTTTTAAAGAAGTATCAGATTCAACAAATCCAATAACAGGAATATGCATTCTTTGAGCCTCATCAATAACACGTGGACTTGTACCTGGATTTAACATAATAATCAAATCCGGATGTGGTGCTGGAGTTCCATCTTTTGAAATTAAACCTTGAAAATGACGTTTAACACGTTTATACCTAGGAAATTCTAAAGAATCTTCTTGTAGTAATTCACTACAACGTTGTTTAAACATACCATATGACAATACACTACGTGAAACTGTAGACCAATTAGTTAATGTACCAGGTGTCCATGCGTGGCTACTATAACTAATTGAATCACAAGCAATATTTGATAAGCTTAATACTAAAGGAGCTAATGTAGGTGAAGTATTAATAACCCATAAATGTCCACCATTAGAAACAATATTGTCTACAACACGTGCTGCACGTAATAGATTATTTCTATATTCAATAGGTGATGATACGATCATACCATTACGTTCTCCATGCATTAACTCACTTGTGCTAGGGTGCCAAGCTCGTCGTCGAGCAATACCTAGTCGTGAATGTTGCCATTGAAGAGGTAATTGATTACGTGAAGTAGACATATATAAAGTTTATTTTTATATTTTATCAAAAATAAGAGCGGAGGTAGGACTCGAACCTACAATCTTCAGATTATGAGCCTGACGAGACAACCATTTTCTCTTCTCCGCCAAAATATACCTGATTTCTGGGTATGGGGGGATTTGAACCCACGACCATCAGGTTAAAAGCCCGGTGCTCTACCAACTGAGCTACATACCCGGAAAACTAACTAATTAAGACCAATCTAGAGCACCTTTTCGCCACTCATAAACAAATCCCACAGTAAGTACAGCTAAAAAAACCATCATTGATGTGAAACCTACACCACCAATTTCACCTAATACAACAGTCCAAGGAAATAAGAATGTAACTTCTAAATCAAAAATGATAAATAAAATAGCAACTAAATAAAATTGCACATCAAATTGACCACGTGAATCATCAAACGGGTCAAATCCACACTCATATGCCGAAATTTTCTCAGCATCTGGACGTTGTGTTGCAAAAACATAAGATAAACCTGCAATAATTACAGCTAATCCTGTAGCAATTGCAAAATAAATAAAAATACCTAGAAATTCATTCATAATAATCTGTATTTCCATCGAGGACAACGGGGCTCGAACCCGCGACCTTTGGCGTGACAGGCCAATACTCTGACCAACTAAGCTATGTCCTCAAACTTAATATTATTAAATATTAAGCTACAGATGTTTGACGAACTGGATGCGTTAATAACACTTGTTCGATACGGCCTAAAAGAGGAACAATAACTAGAAAGTAAACAAAAAAATATACACTTGCTAATTGACCTAATGTAATATAAGGATCTTCTACAGGTTGTTGACCTAACCAACTTAATAATACTAAATCAGCAACTAGTACCCAATATAAACGTTTATATAATGGTCTAAAATTACTACTACGGATTGGAGATGTATTAATAAAAGGTAGTGCTAATAAAGAAACAAATACTAATGCGATAGCTGCAACACCTCCAAGTTTATTTGGAATACTACGTAAAATAGCATATACCCATAAAAAGTACCATTCTGGAACAATATGAGCTGGCGTTGACATTGGATTCGCAGGGATGTAATTATCTGGATGTCCTAAAGTATTTGGATAAAAATATACAAATACAGAAAAAAACATTGCAAATACGACCCATGCTACTAAGTCTTTTACGTAAAAATAAGGATATAATGCTACTTTATCTACAGCACTATTAGTTCCAAGTGGGTTATTAGATCCATATTGGTGTAGCGCTGCTAAATGTACAACACTTGCACCAGCGATAATAAAAGGTAATAAATAGTGTAAACTAAAAAAACGATTTAGTGTCGCATTATCAATCGAGAAACCACCCCATAACCATGTAACAATAGAATCCCCTACTACTGGAATAGCACTTGCAAGGCTTGTAATAACAGTAGCTCCCCAGAAACTCATTTGGCCCCAAGGTAATACATAACCAATAAATGCTGTAATAATCATTAATAATAAAATAACTACACCTACACACCATAATAATTCACGTGGTTGTGCGTAACTTCCATAGTAGAGACCACGAAACATATGTAGATATACAACAATAAAGAACATACTTGCACCATTGGCATGCATGTATCGCAGAAACCATCCACCTTCAACATCACGCATAATATGCTCTACGCTTGCAAAAGCGAGATCTACATGCGGTGTATAGTGCATAGCAAGAAAAATACCTGTAGCGATTTGTACAACAAGACAGATTCCCGCAATACTACCAAAGCTCCAAAAATAATTTAAGTTACTTGGTGACGGGTAATCTGAAACATGTTCGTTCACGATAGACAACAACGGTTGTTTCATGATAGATACGCGCTTCATACAATTAAATGTTTTGAAATATGGTCTCCCCAGGCTGGATTTGAACCAGCGACCATATGGTTAACAGCCACATGCTCTGCCACTGAGCTACTGGAGATAAGACCGCTAATCTAGTGAGAATGTCTAGTGTTTCTCTATATGATAGACATGAATATTTGAGCATATCTGATACGTATCAATAACAACCCTAGAGTCAATGTATTCCGGAATTATTGCGTTGACACTAGGAAAAAAAACAAATAGAAGCTTCTATGATTCATACACCTCTTGAACAATTTTCAATTATTAGTATTGTACCCCTACATTGGAATCAATACTATCTTTCATTTACTAACAGTAGTTTATACATGTTGTTAGCTGTTGGTTTAGTATCTCTACTACTTTATGCAGTAACTATGGAAGGTGGGCGACTTGTCCCAGGCCGTTGGCAAAGTCTGGTAGAAATGGTATACGAATTTGTTGTAGGTCTAGTATCTGAGCAAATTGGAACTGTAGGACGACGATTTTTTCCATTAATTTTTACAACATTTTTATTTCTTTTAAGTACTAACCTGATTGGTATGATTCCATATAGTTTTACAGCAACAAGTCATATGGTAGTTACATTTGGATTATCTTTAAGTTTATTTGTTGGTGTAACTTTAATCGGATTTCAAACACATGGTTTACACTTTTTAAGTTTTTTATTACCAAAAGGAGCTCCATTAGCATTAGCACCTTTATTAGTAGTATTAGAATTAGTAAGTTATAGTTTCCGTGCTGTAAGTCTAGGTGTTCGATTATTTGCTAATATGATGGCTGGCCATACATTAGTTAAAATTTTAAGCGGGTTTGCTTGGACAATGTTAAGTGTTGGTGGAGTATTAGCAGTAGCTAGTGTTGTACCATTTGGTGTTGTTTTAGCACTTACAGGTTTAGAAATTGGTGTAGCATGTCTACAAGCATATGTGTTTACTATTCTGCTATGCATTTATTTAAATGATGCAATTAATCTTCACTAATATTTAAAATTATTAGTTGTGTTTATATTATATAAATTATATAATATATTGTATGGGGTGTAGCCAAGTGGTAAGGCATCGGAATTTGGATCCGACACGCAAAGGTTCGAATCCTTTCACCCCAGTTGTATTGGATCGTCTAGGTAGCTCAGTGGTAGAGCAAAGGACTGAAAATCCTTGGGTCAGAGGTTCAAATCCCCTTCTAGACATTCAAATTCAAGTATTGTCGGATGAGTGTCTGAGTGGTCGAAGGTATCGGTCTTGAAAACCGACATACGTTATACGTATCGGGGGTTCGAATCCCTTCTCATCCGGACCCATGCTGTATAGGGCACGTAGCTCAATTGGTAGAGCAACTCGCTTACAACGAGAAGGTTAGTGGTTCAAGTCCGCTCGAGCTCATCATGGATGCGGGTGTGGTGGAATTGGTAGACACACCAGGTTTAGGTTCTGGGGGCTATACGGCCTTGCGGGTTCAAGTCCTGCCATCCGTAGATTTTGTTATTCGGAAGAATGGCTGAGTGGTCGAAGGCACTGGTTTGCTAAATCAGCGTATACATAAGTATACCATGGGTTCAAATCCCATTTCTTCCGTACATATATGTAGGGAGCGTAGTTTAGTTGGTAGAACGCATGCTTTGCACGCATGAGGTCATCGGTTCAAATCCGGTCGTTTCCATTACGCATCATATAGTATGTATTCCCAATATGAAAATTCTCATAGATATGCAACATTTTGCAGAAACTCTTCGTCAAGAATGTCCACAATGGATTCAAGAAACAGTATGGAGCCGTGGTGAGCTTACTGTACGAGTAGCACCCGAATATATTGTACCTTTTATGACATATCTGCGTGATCATAGTCAAACACAATTTAAATGTTTAATCGATGTAACAGCAGTAGATTACCCTGATCGTGATTTACGTTTTCGTATTGTATATCATTTATTAAGTGTAGAATATGCATCACGTATTCGTGTATCAACAGATATTTCTGAAACACAACCATTAGCTTCTGTAACACCTATTTTTAGTAGTGCTGGATGGTGGGAACGAGAAGTTTGGGATATGTTTGGTGTATTTTTCCAAGGTCATCCTGATTTACGCCGTATTTTAACAGACTATGGTTTTCAAGGTCATCCACTTCGTAAAGATTTCCCCCTTACAGGTTATAGCGAAGTTCGTTATTGTGATGCTGAAAAGCGAGTAATTTCAGAACCAGTTGAATTAGCACAAGAATTCCGATATTTTGAATATGGAAGTCCTTGGGAAACACTTGGCCCAAAACGTGACCAAGAGTAGTTTATTTTGTATATAGATTCAATAAAACAACTAGTCCAGAAGGGAGCCAGTCAAAACTTAATAATACGCCTGCTACAAAAACTACCCATGCTAAGGATAATGGTAAAAAAACCTTCCATCCTAAACCCATAAGTTGATCGTATCTATATCGAGGATAACAAGCACGTACCCAAATATATAAGAATAAAATCGCTGTAACTTTAATTGCAAACCAAAAACTACCTGGAATCCAATAAAAAATTGCAATATCAAGCGGCGGTAACCAACCACCTAAAAAGAAAATAACACATAAACTGCTCATTACAATCATGTTAGCATATTCTCCTAAAAAAAATAATGCAAAACCCATACTTGAATATTCTACATTATAACCTGCTACTAACTCAGCTTCTGCTTCTGGGAGATCAAACGGAGCACGGTTAGTTTCCGCAAGACATGAAATAAAAAAAAGCATTAATAACGGGTATAAAGGAACTACATACCACACATGTTGTTGTGATAGTACAATATCGCTTAGATTTAGTGTACCAGCACAAAGTAAAACTGTGATTAAAATTAGTCCAATTGAAACCTCGTAACTAACCATTTGAGCTGCAGATCGTAGACTTCCCAAAAAAGCATATTTAGAGTTACTTGACCATCCGGCAATAATAATTCCATAAACTCCAAGACTAGAAATAGCAAAAAGATATAGAACACCGACATTAAGATCTGCAAGTACAGCTCCTGGGCTAAACGGAATTGCCGCCCAAGCAACTTGACTTAAAAGGAATGTAAGAATTGGAGCTCCTACAAAAAGTACAGTATTAGCATTACTTGGTAATACCGGTTCCTTTACAAGTAACTTGAGACCATCAGCAATGGGTTGTAATACCCCAAAAATACCTACTACATTGGGTCCTTTACGGCGCTGCATGGCTCCTAATACCTTACGTTCAGCCAAAGTTGCAAAAGCTACTGCTAAAAGTAGTGGTACGGTGATACTCAAAATTTTGAGTACACTTGTTAATAGTAAACCATTCATACAGCCTCCAAAAATGTTTTAAAGATAAATTAAATTAAGCTTCTGATGCAAAACGAGCCGTGAAGTCATCAAAGAAAGCTTTTAATTTTGCTTCAGTCTCTGGTGATAACACTTTTTCACGACGAATAGTTTCAACAAGTGATGAATCTACTTGTTGTAATACAGCTGTTTCGTATTTTGAAATATCAGCTACTGCTACTTTATCTAAATAGCCACGAGTAGCAGCAAATAAAACTACCACTTGTAAAGCAAAATCCATAGGTTGATATTGATCTTGCTTTAATACTTCTGTTAATCGCTCACCACGATTTAATAAGTATTGTGTTGAAGCATCAAGATCTGAACCAAATTGAGCAAACGCCGCTACTTCACGATACTGAGCAAGCTCTAGTTTCATTGTACCAGCAACTTGTTTCATAGCTTTCACTTGAGCTGCTGATCCTACACGACTTACAGATAAACCTACGTTAATAGCTGGACGAATACCTTTATAGAAAAGTTCTGTTTCTAAGAAGATTTGACCATCTGTAATACTAATTACATTAGTTGGAATATAAGCTGATACATCACCAGCTTGTGTTTCAATCACAGGCAGAGCTGTTAAACTACCACCACCCATTTCTGATGACATTTTAGCCGCACGTTCTAATAGACGTGAGTGTAGATAAAATACATCTCCTGGGAACGCTTCACGTCCAGGTGGACGACGAAGTAACAGTGACATTTGACGATATGCAACCGATTGTTTACTTAAATCATCGTATACAATTAAAGCATGCATACCGTTGTCACGGAAATACTCACCCATAGCACATCCTGAATAAGGAGCTAAGAATTGTAAAGGTGCTGGATCACTAGCTGTAGCAGCAACTACAATAGTGTATTCCATAGCGCCAGCTTGTGTTAATGTATTCACAATCTGTGCAACTGTAGAACGTTTTTGACCTACAGCTACATAAACACAATATAATTTTTTGCTTTCATCAGTTGTTTGGTTAACACCACGTTGGTTTAAAAAAGCATCTACTGCAATAGCAGTTTTACCTGTTTGACGATCACCAATAATAAGCTCACGTTGACCACGACCAATCGGTACAAGACTATCTACAGCCTTTAAACCAGTTTGCATCGGCTCACTTACACTTTGACGGGCAATAATACCAGGAGCTTTCATCTCCGCACGACGACGTGTTACATTTTCTAATGGACCACGGCCATCAATAGGATTACCTAATCCATCTAATACACGGCCTAAAGTACCTGGTCCTACTGGAACATCTACAATAGCACCTGTACGTGTAACAACATCACCTTCACGGATCGCTACATCAGATCCAAAAAGAACAACTCCTACGTTATCACTTTCAAGGTTTAAAGCCATACCACGTACACCATTCGCAAATTCTACCATCTCACCAGCCTGAATATTATCCAGGCCTGATACACGAGCAATACCATCACCCACACTTAGTACGCGACCTACTTCATCACGTGCCACTTGATTGTATGAATCACTAATCTTTTGCTCAAGTAATACTGAAATTTCACTTAAAGATACTGCCATAGTTGACATTTATTTTTTGATTTATCATGCCTTTGAACATGAGGTCAGGAGAAAAGGGAGTCGAACCCTTAACCTCTGGTTTTGGAGACCATTATTCTACCATTAAAACTATTCTCCTTGACTCATGATCATGAGCCTGCTATCGGAGTTGAACCGATAACCTTCAGTTTACAAAACTGATACTCTGCCAATTGAGTTAAGCAGGCTACGTGCCTGGAAAGATTCGAACTCTCAGCCCTCAGATCCGTAGTCTGATACTCTATCCAATTGAGCCACAAGCACTTTAATTTAACCGCGAATAAGATTGATATATTCTACCTGAATTGTACCACGAATACGATAATAAATTACAAGTAAAGCTAACCCAATAGCACTTTCCGCAGCAGCTACAGTTAATACAAATAAAGCAAATACTTGACCTAGAACATCATCTAAGTAAACTGAAAATACTAAAAAATTCATATTAACAGCTAAAAGCATTAATTCAATACTCATAAGCATTACGAGAATATTTTTACGATTCATAAAAATCCCCCAAATACCGAGCAAGAATAAAGACATTGCTACAGCAATATAGTTAACGATATCCATAGATATATATATACTTTTTAAGAGATTTTACGAATTGTACGAGCAAAATCTCGAGTATTCTGAAGATAAACAGTTTGACGACGAGCTCCGCGACGACGATTTTGTGTTAATACAATAGCCCCAACCATAGCAACAAGTAAAATTAAACTAGCTACTAAAAAATAAACACCATAATAAGTATATAATAAACGGCCAATTGTATGCATATTAGTTACTTCACCTAATGTAGTTGTCCAATCAGTCCATGCTAAATCAGTCATATCTACACTAGAATAAAGTAATGGCACTAAGTCAACGTCTAAGATAACTAAACCTTCTAAAACAAATAGTAAACCTAATACGCCACCCATTGGAAGATATCGTAAACGTCGTTCTTGAAGCTCAGCAACATTAATATTAAGCATCATAACAACAAATAAAAATAGAACTGCAATTGCTCCAACATAAACTACAAGAAATGTCATAGCAAAGAAATCTAATCCAAGTAAAAGTAATAATGCAGCACCATGGAAAAACACTAAAATTAAAAATAGCACGCTATAGACTGGGTTACGCGATTGGATAACCATAACGCCACTTGTTAACATTAAACTCGCAAACAGATAGAATAGAGTATTCATGAAGACTAAATTTTCATATACATCTAGACACGTCTATACGTGATGCATAGATATAAAAGTGTGATTTCATACATACCACACAACAGTAAAGTGCACCATAGTTGAAGTACTGGTACAGCTGGGCATAGGATACTAGCTAATACTAACGAAGTAATATACCAAACTTTACGATATTGTCTAAATACTTTAATTGGAACAACTAAAATAATAAATAATGGAATTAAACTAAAACATACACATAAACTAGGTACTATTACACTCCATAATGTAATTGAAGATAAACGTGGCATATAGTTTATTTCTACACCCCACACCGCAGTAGCACCCATATTAGTACCTATAAGTATACTATAGATATTAGGCCAAATATATACATGAGAAATTATATAAATAGTAATTGTATATAAAATTAAAAAAATTACTTTATAAAAAGTATTGTTATACTCATGTTTATACATGCCAGGACAAATATAGCAGTAATATGTATAACTAGTATAAGGTAAGATGGCTAAACTAGCAATATAAATACTGATTAAAGCACCAATTCGCATCTCTTCCCCAACATCGATCGTATATAACGTATCTGTTACGTTAGAAATGTATAAATGAACTAAAGTATATCTATATACCCAAGCTACAATTAGTGAAGTTACTAAAGTAAATAGAATATATAAACATCTATATTTTAATTCACGTACATGAATATATAGCGGTGTCATAGTATATAGATACGTGTCGGTCTAATAGATACAGAGCGCATGTTACCAAAAGACTTGTCTGCTCTATATGAGAGACATAATAAACCTCTATTCTTCCTTAAGAAATAATAATCTCATGTCAAACCAACATATTACTGATATTCTAAACATTTTGGCTAACTTTTCAATTCATAAAGCTAATAAAAATTTAAATATCGATCATATTCCAAATAATGCCTGGTCCCCAGATCGTATTGAAGTGTTAGCTAGTATGGATGCATGGACAAATGATATGAGTAATAGAGGATCTTCGCCTCGTGAAAGTCTTGTAGGGAAAAATTTTGAACATTTACGTCGTTTACGTACAATGTATGGTAACCTACAATACAAAGAGATTTTTCATTTAAGTAAACTGGCTTCAAGCAACAAAGGTTCTTGGGCACATAATTTTATCGCTTTATTAGAAAGACGGTTAGACGTAGTGCTTTGGCGTGCATTATGGGCAAATTCACCCAAACAAGCGCGTTCATTAATTAAAAGTGGACATGTTAAAGTTAATGGTAAAGTATGTACACAAAGTAGCTTTTCTGTAAATCCTGGTGATTTTATTAGTTTAGGTTTAAATGTTCGAAAATTATATCAGCAAAGACTGATTGGTAACTGGTCACATATTCCAGTATACCAATTTAATGATGCCCAAACGTCTAATCAGAATGAAAAAGCTACTTCAGTTCTAGATATTATGGAACGAGCACTCTTTCATGGTAATTTAGTTGATATGTGTAATTTAAATTCCGGGTCACTTGGTTATATTAGTTCGACATCATCTAAAGTACGTAGTAATAAACCATTTACTAATATCGAAAAAGCTGCTAAAATTGTACTATATTCAATTAACGATGATGTTAATTTAAATAAACATATTTGGGATTGTGTATCACGCGGTGTATCTCTTGACTACTCGGATAAAAATGCATCAATTTTCCCATGCATTATGCCACATATTGAAGTAAATTATAGTAATATGTCACTTATCTATTTATATACTCCACAAAGAGTATTATGGACAAGTTTAATCGATTTGGAATCACTCCATAATCATTTAGTTTAAAATAGAGTAATATACATGCCTACTCGAAGTCAATTATTAAGACACCGCAGTCGTCGTATGACACCTACACGCCGAAGACGAGCTCCAGCATTGCTAAAAAGTCCACAAGCTCGTGGTGTATGTTTCCGTGTATATACTCGTACTCCAAAGAAACCTAATAGTGCTTTAAGAAAAGTGGCTAAAATTAGATTAAGTTCAGGAGTAGAAGTTATCGCTTATATCCCTGGTGAAGGTCATAATTTACAAGAACACTCAGTAGTAACTATCAGAGGTGGTCGTGTTAAAGATTTACCAGGTGTAAAGTACAAAGTTTCTCGTGGTGTACTAGACTTACAAGGTGTTCGTGATCGTCGCACAGCAAGATCAAAATATGGCACATCTAAACCTCGTGCATAGTTATTTAATTAAAATTTAACAAAATAGAATATGAATTTAACAACTAAGTATACAGAGTCCGAATACGTAAAAATTCGATGTGCGTGTGTCTCTTTACTAACACGTAACGGATATAAAATCCGAGCACAACGTATTTGGGATAATGCTATGTCATATATTAGTCAACAAAATAGTAATGTAACTGATGTAGTTTTAAATGCTATGGAAATGTGTACACCAGTTGTTGAATATCGTCGTGTTCGTGTTGCTGGTACGGTAGTTCAAGTACCTAAACTTATGACCCCAAAACAAGCACAATCTCGTGGTATGCGTTGGTTAATTGAAGGTGCACGTCGACGAGATAATCGTATCTATGCTCATGCATTAGCTCAAGAATTTTTGGACGCTGCCCGTGGAGCAGGGTGGGCAACATCTCAGCGAGATGAAATGCATCGTATTGCAGAAGCGAATCGCGCTTATGTCCGTTACCAGTGGTGGAAGTAGTTACCTTATTCGATTTTAATAAAACTGGTCGAGTAACATAATGGTAATGTGTGGGATTGCAAATCCTGCAATGGCAGTTCAAATCTGCCCTCGACCTATCTACTATAATATATTTAACAAACACTCGCATATATGAGTCTTCAACACTATTCATTTGTATCTTTGGTATTTGATGTGGATTTACCACTAATGATTCCAGTTATTTATCTTAGTACAGCTACAATGGCTGTATTAATGTATGGTGTAGTTTTTTCTACAGATGCTAAACGCCATGCACCAGTATTACAAAAGTCAACTACTTTATTAGGGTTATGGACGTTAGTATTAACTTTACTTTTAGTTTTAAATACTCCAGATTTAGAGGCTACAGTATTATATCATACACAAAGTATTGATAATCTTTCGACTACATTACAAGCAGGTATTTTAATTGCTACTATTGTTTCATTGTGGTCAGGTCTAGGTTATTGTATTCGTACAAGACTAAATACGTATGAATACGTAGTATTAGTACTGCTCGCAACACAAGGTATGATGTTATTAGTTGCAAGTCAAGATTTAGTAGGTTTATACTTAGCTATTGAACTTCAAAGTCTTTGTTTTTATGTTTTAGCAGCCTATGCTCGCCATTCTGAGTTTGCAGTTGAAGCTGGTTTAAAATATTTTGTACTTGGCGCTTTTTCTAGTGGTTTATTATTATTTGGTGCAAGTTTAATGTATGGTGCTACTGGCACAACTAATTTAATGGATATGGCAAGCATTTTTGCTGGCGGTACAAGTGATGCTCTAAGTACTACACATGGTATGCCCACATGTGAATTAGGCCTTGTTTTAATTACAGTTGGTTTACTATTTAAATTAGCAGCAGCTCCTTTTCATATGTGGTCTCCAGATGTTTATGAAGGAGCACCTACAAGTGTAACCGCATATTTTATGATGGTACCTAAAATTGCATTTATGGGTGCGTTATTACGAGTACTATACGGCGGATGTTATGATTTAATGGACACATGGCAAACTGTTTTAATCTTAGCTAGTGGATTATCAATGATTGTGGGTGCATTTGCAGCATTAGTACAAACACGTTTAAAGCGTCTACTAGCTTTAAGTAGTGTAGGCCACGTTGGTTTTATGTTAGCAGCTGTAAGTACAGGAACAATGGAAGGTGTTGAAGCTATGCTAGTATATTTAGCTGTATATACAGTCATGAATATTACTATGTTTACTTATATTTTAGGCGGTGAACAAGGAGGAAATAGTCCACGTTTAGTAACTGATTTAACAGGTTTAGGTCTTACACAACCTGTCATCGCACTAACAATGTGTATTATTTGGTTCAGTATGGCCGGTATTCCACCATTAGCTGGTTTTTATAGTAAAGCAATGGTTTTTTATAGTGCAGTAGCGGGAAACGTAACTACACTTGCAATTCTTGGTGTATTAACTAGTGTAGTAAGTTGCTTTTACTATATTCGAGTAATTAAAATTATGTATTTTGAAAAATCAAAAACATGGCCTGAAGCTCCTCGTATGGAACAGGGAGCTGCCTATATTCAAGGATTAGGGTTAGGTTTTTTAGTATTATTAATGGTATATCCAGCTCCACTAGAAACTATGGCTAGTCGAATTGCTTTAACTGTCTGCGCATAATTTAAAATATAATTTACTATATGTATACTGTCAATCTTCATATTAGTGGTTATACTGCAGATAGTTTACAAAGTGCTAGTTTGTGGTTAACTAAATTAGCACAGACATGTAAAGGTCAAAACATTCGTATGTGGCCATTACCAAAACGTCGTCACTTAATTACAGTACTTCGATCACCACATGTAAATAAAAAGTCTAGAGAACAATTTATTGAAACAACCCGTGGTCGTATGTTTGTAGGACAATATACTCCTGAGTTAACACAAGTTTTTGTACAATTAGTAGAACAAGCCCATTTACCTGGTGTGGAAGTAACAATGAAGGTATCTCAGCCTACAGTATTTCCTAGTTTATTTTGTATATATATTAAATATAATAATAATAATTTATTATGTTCGACGCTGACGTGGACGTCTGCAGCCATTATGCGCTGTTGGCGTTACATCTTGAATACGTAAAATATCAATACCTGATTGGGCTAACGCACGGACAGCACTTTCTTTACCATAACCTAATCCTTTGACACGTACATAAACACGACGCATTCCCATACGATGCGCTAAAGAAGCCATATGTTCACCTACAGCCTGTGCACCGTATGTAGTAGATTTTCGACTATTACGAAAACCTAAAGCACCAGCACTAGTCCATGCTAAAGTTTTACCTTGTTCATCCGATAGTGTGATCATAGTATTGTTACTTGTAGATTGGATACTAATATAACCAGCAGCCCGAATAGGACGTGCAAATTTTTGTGATTGTAACATAAAGTGAAGTACTTTTTATGATGAAGTAACACGTGGACTACGACGTCGGCTTTTCGAGTTTGTGTGCGTACGTTGTCCACGAACCGGTAAATGCGCTACATGTCTAAATCCACGATACGTTCCCATTGAAATGAGTCTTTTAATAGCCTCAACACGTCGTCGGTGCATATCTTGTCCTGTATGATAATATGTAGTAATTAGTTGTTCTAAACGTTCCCAATCTTCCGAACTCACTTCAGCCACACGAATATTTGGAGATAGTCCTAATTCATCACATAATTGTAACGACTGATGTTTACCAAGTCCTGAAATCCGTTGTAAAGCTTGAGTTACTAATGATTGAGGAGACACATATCGATGTAATAAATATGCCATATTTATATGTTATTTTCGTTTACCTGCTTTACGTCGATAAACACCATGTGTATTATAAATACCTTTAGATTGATAAGACGAAGGCTTACGTAAATGAATTAGAGCAGCTGCAACTTGACTTACTTGATTAGCATCAATACCAAATAAAACTAAAGTAGTTGTGTCTGGGGCGTAAACTTGCACACTTTCTGGAATTTTATATAAAATATCGTGACTTAACCCAACTTTGAGATAAACATTTTGCCCCTCAACACGTACTCTATAACCAATACCTTTCAATGTTAATGAAGCAGTGTGCCCACGTGTAACACCACGAAATAAACTATTAATTCTTCCATACCATAAACCTGCAAGTGCAGGAGATACTGCATTAATATATAAAGATGTATTGCTGTATTTCCAGGCAATTTGGGCCTTTGGATCTAATTGTGAAAGATTTAGTGAAATAGATCCAAGTGGACCTAGAATTTTCATAAAACCTGGTGTTGATTCTACTGTTACTTGATTTGGAATATCAATAACTCTTGTATTACCATGACGTGACATAATCTAACTTAGATTTTTACTGGAATTTGTAAAGCACTCCATAAGCAAATGTTAATTGGTTTTGAAAGACTTGACGAAGAAAAATTAATATCTAATCCATCTACACCAGGTACCATATCCCATAAATGTTTTAATTCTGGAAACATTAATAAATCTTTACATCCAATACTAAATTGACCATTAATATCAAAGCTTTTAGTATTAATACCAATAAATTCACGATTCTGAACCCATGAGATATCTACTAATTTATGTAAGAAATTCCACATATATAAATTACGTAACGAAACTTTACAACCTAAAAGTTGCCCTTCACGAAGTTTAAAACCCGCCATTGCTGCACGAGCACGAGTCCATTGTGGGCGTTGACCTGAGATCATAGTTAGAATACCACCACTTGCTAATACAGTATCAAGATCTCCTCCTGGACTTGTATGTAAATTAATAAGTACAGGTTTAGGTGTATTGTGGGGTGAAGATGTTTGTGCTTTTAGCATCATATCTTGTGCTACAATAGAATTGTAATATTTATTATAAGTCACGGGTATTTAAAAATCTTTCATATAAAATAGTGAGATATCTTATGTCGCTCTATATGATATGCACATGACATATCTTGTCCATTCTCTCTAGTAGTCCCCTTCGTCTAGTGGTTAGGACACTGCCTTTTCGAGGCAGTAACACGGGTTCGAACCCCGTAGGGGATATCGACTATTTGGATATAGTCGCAGCCATGATTTAGATCTAAATATATATACTATAATATGGTAGACGGAGCAAAATTAATTGGTGCAGGTTGTGCTACAATCGCTTTAGCAGGTGCTGGTGCAGGTATTGGAATTGTATTTGGTTCACTTATCAACTCAGTAGCGCGTAACCCATCATTAACAAAGCAATTATTTGGATACGCTATTCTTGGTTTTGCGTTAACAGAAGCTATTGCTCTGTTCGCTCTTATGATGGCGTTTTTAATTCTATTCGTATTTTAATCGTTTAGAATTACTTTAAAGAGTTATCTATATTTATAATTATAGATATCTTTTTAACTTTTTTTTGGATTCCCTTAGGAATGTTGTGATACACCCGAACCCAACCGACTTCGATATGTGACCCCAACATTCGCTATATGTACTGCATACCGCGGGAGACGTAGTTGGAGTCCGTTCTATTTTGGCGGAATAGTTCAATTGGCAGAACATTGGAGTCATAATCCACAGGTTGGGGGTTCAAATCCCTCTTCCGCTACCATGACACAAAAAGTAAGGGCATATCGTGGATGCCTCGACACACTGATAGGGACGTACTAGACAACGAAACGCTATGGCGAGCTGTCATGATGCTGTGACCCATAGATATCCCTGGAGTAAACTCCAAAGTTATATAATCTACCCAGTGAACTGAAACATCTAAGTAACTGGAGGAATAGACATCAACCGAGATTTTGCTAGTAGTGGTGAGCGAACGTGAAATAGGCCCTATATTCTTGATAACACTTTAATACTTAAATAGGTGGAATCCTATACCATAGAAGGTGATAGTCCTGTTAGTAACAATTATTATCATTTTAAGAATATAGTTTATGAGTACCACGGGACAAGTATCTTGTGGGAAGATAGGGGGACCACCCTCTAAGCCTAAATATAACAGTGTGATCGATAGTGAAGAGTACCGTGAGGGAAAGGTGAAATAGTACCCCGAGAGGGGAGTGAAATAGTTCCTGAAACGGTATGCCTACAAGCAGTCGGAGCCTACTTACGAGTGGGTTACGGCGTACCTTTTGCATAATGGGTCAGCGAGTAGACATATCTTGCAAGCTTAAGCCGGTAGGTGGAGGCCTAGTGAAAGCAAGTCTTAATAGGGCGTGATAGAGTAAGATATGTCTGACCCGAAACCAGGTGATCTAGTTATGTGCCGGTGGAAGATTTATCAACATAAATCGGAGGACCTCACCCACGTCTGTGGCAATAGACGGGGATGACATGTGACTAGGGGTGAAAAGCCAATCGAACCTGGATATAGCTGGTTTTCTGCGAAATCTATTTAGGTAGAGCCTATAGTAACAGATATTATTAGGGGGTAGAGCACTCGTTGGTGGCAGGTGGCCCAAAGCTTGACTGTCTCCAAGGAAACTCCGAATACCTAATTAATACGCTATAGAGACAGACACAGGGTGCTAAGGTCCTGTGTCGAGAGGGAAACAGCCCAGACCGAACGCTAAGGTTCCTAAACCATATCTGAGTGGGAAAGGATGTGAATGCGCTTAGACAACCAGGAAGTAGGCTTGGAAGCAGCCACCTTATGATGAAAGCGTAACAGCTCACTGGTCGATGCGTATTTGCGCCTACAATGTAACGGAGCTAAAGATATGTACCGAAGCGGCGGCCAATCATATATAGATGATTGGGGTAGCAGAACGTTCCGTATGTTGTTGAAGGTATTATGTGAATAATGCTGGAGATATCGGAAGTGAGAATGCTGACATGAGTAACGTCATATCCTGTGAAAACCAGGATCGCCGAAAATTCAAGGGTTTCTACAGCACGGTATACGGTGTAGAGTGATTCGGCCCCTAAGGTATTGGTCAATACCAAATATCGATGGGTATAATATATGTGACGGGAATTGTTTTTGCATTTATTAATAATCGGATATTTAATAAAGAGTGAAATGTTCTCCAGGAAATAGCATATATATTTATATAACCGTACCCCAAACCAACACAGGTGAATTGGTGTAAGTGCACTCAGGCGATGAGATAAGTATATTGAAGGAACTCGGCAAATTGCCTCCGTACCTTTGGAAAATGGAGGACCGTGTATAACTACACGGTGGCACAACATAGGGGGTAGCGACTGTTTACTAAAAACACAGGACTCTGCTAAGTGGTAACACGACGTATAGGGTCTGACACCTGCCCGGTGCTGGATACCGAACAGGACAGGTTAACGCTTGAAATCGAAGGTCCAGTAAACGGCGGCCGTAACTCTGACGGTCCTAAGGTAGCGAAATTCCTTGTCGGGTAAGTTCCGACGTGCATGAATGGTGTCACGACTGCCCCGCTGTCTCCAATATACACTCAGTGAAATTGAATTCTCCGTGCAGATGCGGAGTTCCCGAAAGAAGACGGTAAGACCCTATGCACCTTTACTGCAATCTATTATTGACACTGGATACACGTTGTGTAGGATAGGTGGGAGCAATAGCATCCTTGAAATACCACCCTGCGTGTCTTTTGTGTCTCACCCTATAAAGGGGACCGTGATAGATGGGTAGTTTGACTGGGGCGGTGGCTTCCTAAAGAGTAACGGAAGCGTGCGAAGGTAAGTTCACATGGGACAGAAACCCATGGTAGAGCGTAATGGTATATACTTGCCTGACTGTAAGACTCACAGGTCGAGCAGAGACGAAAGTCGGCCATAGTGACCCGGGAGTACCACGTGGATGGGCTCTCGAGTAACGGATCAAAGGTACGCTAGGGATAACAGGCTGATGACTCCCAAGAGCTCCTATCGACGGAGTCGTTTGGCACCTCGATGTCGACTCATCGCATCCTCGAGCTGAAGAAGGTTCGAAGGGTTCGGCTGTTCGCCGATTAAAGCGGTACGTGAGTTGGGTTTAATACGTCGTAAGACAGTATGGATCCTATCTCTTTTGGGTGTATAAAACTGCGGAGATCGTGTTCTTGTACGAGAGGACCGAACATGACAAACCTCTGATGGACCAGTTGTTTCGCCAGAAGCACAGCTGGGTAGTTACGTTTGGGAGTAACAACTGCTGAAAGCATCTCAAGCAGGCAATCTCTATCCAAAACAAGTTTTATTTATCGTAGAAGACTACTACGTAATAGGTGGAATGTCTAAACATAGTAATATGTGTGCATATCCATACTAATAGTATATTATTGTATGCTCGAAAGAGCATACTCCATATATACTCCAAGAGTATTTCATGGATATATTAGTTCTAAAATTTAGAACTAATATATGCATAATTATTCTTAAATATTTTAAAACTAAATTTAAATATGGGACAAAAAGCACATCCACTTGCATTGCGCCAAGCTAGCAAATATCGTCGACAAGACAACTTATGGTATAGTCGACGTTATCGTGACCAACTTTTATTAAAAGATATGGCTTTACGAAATTATATTGATGTATTAAGTACTCAACAACAAATGCCAAAACCTAGACTAGCAGTACAACATGGACATAATTCTAGTAGTGTATATGCATTTATTTGTATCCCATTTACCGATCGTCGTGATATGGCAACACAGTGTCGTGTAAAATTACCAACTTTACCTGCACCAGTACAATCATCAACAATGTGGTCTAATATTCAGAAAGAAACTTCAAACAAGTTTATTACTCAAAAGAACTATGATCTTTCTATTCCTGGAATTTCAAATTCTGAGATGATTAATTTAGTAGAAGAATCGTGCAATTATCAA
>JACLAB010004805.1_pt1 | contig 32155 bp, 20 predicted proteins | sample 8027921 | NCBI WGS metagenome assembly JACLAB01 (sample SAMN15725117, study PRJNA655200) | protist metagenome | isolation source: fluorescence activated cell sorting (FACS) single amplified genomes of... | place: USA: West Boothbay Harbor, Gulf of Maine | collected 2000-07-19 | reverse complement strand
AGCGAAAGAGGTTGAAAATCTCACGGAAATGTTGAAAGAAGCCGACGAGGCGATTCAATCCGTGGAGTCGTTCGCGAAAGATATGGAGCGCAAGTTTACGTATTCTGAAAACGAAAAGAAATATTTTCAGGAAGATTTAACGCAAATGAAAAAAGAGTACGATGTTCTAGAGAAGTTCACTCGCGAGCGCGGCGCGAGTGCGATGGTGGCGTTTGCAAACGCGCAACGCGAGCGCGAGAAACTCGAGCGGCGTTTGGAGGAAGCGCAAAGGCTTTTAGTGGAACAAGAGGAATATTTTGTAGAAAGCGCGGCAGCAACGGTAGCAGCAGCAGGAGGAGGAGCCGAAGATGGAAAGGAGCTCGAAGAACGGCAGCAGCAACATGTTCGTCTCCTCAAAGAGTACCAAAAAAGGGCAATAGACGCGGAAGAGCAACTTTTATCCGCCACCGCGCAAGCGGAAAACGAAGCCGCTCAACATCTCGAAAATCTCAAAAGTTCCGAACGCGAGAAGCAAGTCTTGGAAGACCGCTTACGCACCGAGGAACGGAAAGTCGAATCTGTGCGCCACGAGCTGAACGAGTGCACCTCGAAACTTCTCCTCCTCGAAACGTCCTCGCGAGAATTAAAAGACGAACTCGAGGACAAGCGAAAAGTCATCGAAGGTTTAAAAAAAGATATCGACGTGCAAGACGAAATCTTGATCCAAAAAGAACTCACCATCGAACAGAACGAGGAATTATTCAACGAGAAATTGATGAAAGAAGCTCTCGTGGCGAAAGAAATCGTCGACGATGCCGTTTTGAGGTGCACCGAGGCGGAAGAGAAGATGGACTTGGCCGAGACGAAAGCGAAAGCGCTCGAGAAACAACTCCTTTTTCCAGAAGAAGAAGAAGAAGAAGAAGAAGAAGAAGAAGAACAGTAGTGATGGAGAAAGAGAGAGAGAGAGAGAGTTTGTGTGTGTGTTAGGTAGGTAGATAGATAGATGCGTAGATAGTTTAGATAGAATACCTCTAGGACTTTGTTTTAGAACATCCCCCTAAAAGTTTGAGTATATATACTACAGTACGTAGTAAATATCTTTTTTTCTTCAAACGAATTCTTCATTTGACCCCCCCTTTTCTGAGAAAAAACCATCTCATTCATGTCCGCCCCCTTAGCGGGGTCAACGCGCCTTCCTTCTCTCACTCTCTCCTCCTGCGAGTCGACGATTAATAAAAAGACTCCTAAAAGGGGTTTTAGGAACGGAAGACTTTTGGTGGGTTTTCGATCTTCTCTCTCTTCTTCTTCTCTTTCTTCTTCTTCTTCTTCTTCTTCTTCTGTTCCGCGAGGGGAAAGCGCCGCCCCCCTGAAGAATAACGGTAAGATTTCATCACCGTCGTCGTCTAAAACCACGGAAGAAGAGAAGGACCAAAGGTTCTTTTTACCACGACGAAAAGAAGAAGAAGAAGTGAGAAAAGTAATCATTCTTTGGGATCTGGACAACGTGAACCCGGGGACGACGTGCGAACGATTCGCCATAAACGCAAAGAGAATAAAAAAAGCGGGGGAGAAATTTGGTCGAGTCGTCGCTTTTCGAGCGTTCGCTGGAATGCAAACGAGTCGAGACTTGAGCGAATGTTGTAACAATTCAGACGATTCAGACGATAACGATAACGAAGATGATACTAAAAATAAGGAAAACGAAAACGAGGACGATACTTCGACGAAAGTAATAAAAGGATTTAAAAGAACGTTCGAGAGGTTAAATTTGAAAACGGAGTTTTACCTGGACGGGCCGGACGCCGCGGATTTGAGGTTGGGGAGACGTTTGATGGAATTCGCGAACGAGAGTCAAGGGAAGAAGATTCAAGACGTGCCGGCGTTTATTACCAGGCGGGCAGAAGAGGCATGCTTTCTTACCTCCGATGACGTAAACGACGACATCAATGAAGATAACGATGAAGATGATGAATACGATACAACTTTTCCGTCGTGCGACCCGGAACTTAAACACGTTTCCTTTTGCGAGCAAACCAGAAGAGAATATAGAAACTTGGCCATGGCGAAGCAGGAATTGCTCAAACTGGAAGGAGAAAAGATTCACGCCACGTGCTTGGAGGAAAAGTGCTCGCCAGACGAAACGAAATTACGTCAGATTGTAAAGAATAGAAAACACGTGGCTATCGTCGTTACGAACGATCGCGATTTGAAGTTACCGCTAGATTACGCGATCTCGATGGACGTTTGCGTGGTGTTGATTGGCAACTTTGTGGACAACTCGTCGAAAAAGATGAGAAGTTTAGTCTCGTCGTCTTCTAGAAAGAAGAAGACCTCTTTCAGACGTTTAGGAGGAGGAGGAGGAGGAGGAGGAGAAAAAAGACGAAAAGATTCGCTTAATCAAATAAGTTGGAGTGCGTATTTAGACACCGTTCGATTAGCGGCGCAGAAGCGGCCGATTGCGAGACTGAAGTTATTAGAAAACGCAGACGCGGCTTTAATTTGGGATTCCGCGCGAAGGTTCACGGTGAGCGAGGACGAAAGAGACGTCTTGGCTAGTGCGAAATCGAACAGTAAGGAGTATGAAGTGAGTTGCCCGGGGGACGTGGTTGGAATGTGGCGACGGCATAAATCCGGCGTCGGTGCCTGGTTTTCATCGTTCGACGAAGATCGGTAAATGGAATGAGAGAGAGAGGTATTATTTATCGCGCGCGTGCGCTGATGTGTATTATTACTTGTAAACTATTTATTTACTCGAGTTAGCTCGAGAGTTAGACTTCAAAGACTTGGCCGCTTCCGATTTGATTCGCTTCCTCGAAGCTCGTCGCTCGGCGACTTGTTTTCTCAAAACGTCCTGCGTAATCACCTCGCCATTCTTTAAAATGCGCGGATTTCTCACCTTACCGACACCCTTGACCTTCTTTTCGTCTTTGGACATGGGGGCAAACATCTTTTTGAAGTTTGCCTTCACTTGCTGCTTCGACGGAACAACCTTTTCTAAAGCCGCGTAAATCACCATCGGCGACAAAATTATTCGGCGAGGAATTGCCACGGCGTTTGAGACAATCAACTTCGGCAAATATAGTAAGAATATGGCACCTTTCGACGCCGTTGATTTTATCTTGATGTCCGCTATCTTCACAAAGTCCGGCTTCTCCATGAACTCTTCTTCCATTCCACCCTCTTTCGTCTTCATCGCCGCCGCAGCCAGAGCATTTGGATTCTTGACGAACAATTTTTCAAGCCTCGATCGGTGCAACTCTTGCTTCGCCGTGAGCGAACGACCCATCAAAATACCAAAAAATGACGCTGGATTCGAGGAAAATCCTTTAAGAGCGGCAGTCGATTTCATCCTTCTCTTCTTGAGTTCCGCCGCTTTCGCCGCCAAGTATTTTTTCTTCCTGTTTTGGAAAAGGTCGTCTCGAGCTTTCTCGCGTTCTTCAGCGGTCCCTTCGAATAATTTCGCGACTCTGCCCTTTGTCAACTTATCAACCTCTTGAATTGAACGCAAACACACCGCCGGGACATGAATACCACTCGCGGAGATGTTGTACTGAATTGAATGTTCGTACAAGACGACGATTGGGAACAAACACGCTTTAGAGACTTGCGGGATTAAAAAGACAACGCCGAGAAACCAGACGAAGAACCACAATCGCACTGGTGAGTATAAATCCATGTAGTATCGGATCTCAAGCGCGATTTTCAACGCAATGCCGCAAATAATCGCAATCGATATCATCAATATTGCCGAATAATGCGACAAATTATCATCTCTCCAATCGAAAACGCCAATAATTCTCTCCAAAGGCTGCGAAATTAAATCCAAAGGCACGATAACCGCCAAACACGGACCGGATAAAATTTTCGGCGCCTGAACTTGATCGAGCGACATTGCCGTTTTAGTGATTGTCTTCACCACGTTTATGCAAAACGCCAACAATTTTTTGACGATTTTCAAAACGGCGTCCATTGGATTCGATTTCGACGAAAGCGATTTTATCACGTTTCGTAATTTCTGGACCGGATTGTTACCGGAGAGCTCGGCGTTTTCACGGTCAGCCTTGATTCTTTTTGCGGCTTTATTCCCGACGACTCTCGACGCTTCTTTGTGTGATTTCCCCATGTGTACTAATCTCGAATATTCGTACAAATCCTCAATCTCTTCGTCGATTTCTTTTTCAATCGCTTTCGTCTTCGCAAACTCGTCGATGACCTGCGCTCGTAAGATTTCCTTCTCTGAACCGTCCTCATTAATTCCAAAGCACGATACTGGCGCGTCGTCTTTATCCTCCACAATTCGCGACGTGTAACCGACGAATAAAAGACCCACAACGCACAAGAGGGGTAAAAATGCACCCAAAATATCTCCTCTAAGATAAAAGCACAACACGGTGTAAAAAAATGCAAAATACAACCTCAACGCGAAGGTTTCTCTCAACGGCCAAAGAGATAACCACGCGAACGATTGCATGACAATGTGTGGAAAGCCGAGAATGGCAATAGTTAATCGAGATAAAGCATTTATGATGCCAATTACTGTATCCTCTGGTTTTTCTTTCGGTCTTTCCAACGGCATTTGACGCAAATACCAAGAACTCTTCTTTATCATCGGAGTAAATTTCAACACGATGCGGCAATATCCTTGCCATTTCTTCGTCGCTGTTTTCTTGTTCCTCTCGCGCATGAACATTTCACGTTCCACATCGACTAAATCTTGTGCAGAGAGACCATCTTCGTCCGTTGGGATGACGTTAGCCCACACGTCGAGTTCGTGATTTTCACTCGCCAAAATATTTGAGAGCGGGACGCACGCGACGCCAACCGGCTTGGTAAATGCAGTCGTCACGGGATCTCTCGCGAACAAAACGACGCGAATTTCACCCATGATTTCGGTGACAGGAAAGGTGGCAGACTCGAAGGCCGTCCGGAAGTTTTCTTCGAAGCTCTCCAAAATGACTGCGCACGAGATGTGCGTTCCAAGTAAGCCTTCATCTTTTTCATTCGCATTCTTGAGTACATTCTGTTTGTAGTGCATATCCTTGACTGGGTTCCCCGAATTTAAGACACCGCCGATAACAGATTTGATTTGAATGCTTAAATTCCCAATTCTCGGACGAGCCGCTCCAAAAGTGTTCTCTAAATCTGCGGGTGGAAGCGATCGACGGCCGATGGAGTACGCGACTTCAGCGTGACCGAGTTGTTTTCCAGCTTTATTCAAAAAGCCGTACACTGTGGTATTTTTCAACGGTACCAATTTTGCCCACGTCTTTCTCATTTCACCAATAGCTAAACCGGAGGTGTTGACCGTAAATTCACCGATTTTGGTGCCGCCGACGTAAAATTTCTTCAACGCAAAGAAATCTTCCGCTTTTATCGTGAGCGCTTCATCTGGATCGTCGAGTTCTCCGTCCCCGTCTTCATCGATAAAACTCATACCACCATCATCAGCTCCATCTTTCCCGTAGAGATATTTTTGAAACTGCTTCCAAGCTTTTACGAGCGCGACGCCAAAGTATACGCTCTTTAGTTCAGCGACTACGCGAACGCGAAAACTCGTGGTCATTGGATTCATCGGTAACGAGAAAACTTCCGTATCAAATTCAGCAGTAGACTTGATATCTTCCTGCACTCTACCCTTGACTGGTAGTAAGTTTGTGTTTGTCGTCAAGTTGACGTACACGTCCGTAGATTTACGGTACGCTGGAAGTGCTATGTTACGAATCCGTAAAATTTGAACGTAGAGATACAACGAAGGATCGTGAACGTTGAGCATCTTTTTATCCGCGTCGATGACGGGTGGTTCCATAATTTCCGCAAACGGAGGACGCGAGAAAGATATCTGAACAGAAACTAAACCTGATGGAATCATCATTTCTCGATCTTTCGGATCTGGTCGATATATTGCAACTTCCGAGCTCGTCCAATCTCCATTCGCCTCGACGTTTAATAAATTGACGTGTCCTCTTCCCATTTCAACTTGTCCGGAAAAGTTTCTGTCGACGCAACACAAAATCAATTCTTTCGCCCCAGGTCTAACGAGAAGTGTAAACGTTTCTCCTAAACCTTCGTTCCAAACAGGTGTGGATGTATCGTATACCACGGATGTTGCAAAGCGCTCAAACTTTGGCGCGTTATCGACTTGGAGGGTAACGCTGGGATCACACAAATCTTTACTCGTATTTCCAACCGGTAACAAATATCTCCCTGCCAACACTCTGACGTGACATCTCCGCGCGTACTTTGTCAAATTTCCTGAATCCTCCAATGTTATAGAACCGAATCCTCCACACGCGTCTAAAATTTTATTTTGCGTTTCCAAAGGTTCCATCATTCTCGCCACGGAAACTTTTAAAAATCCAACGTCAAGTCGACGTTCATAATCTTCAAAAACAACCTCTTCGCCGGCACTTCGTGGAGTGATTCTCGTTCCTAGCGGTAAATTAAACGTTCGGTACGAGCCATCTTGCGGTAAACATTCCAATGGAATACCGCATGCGCCACAGAAGTCATCCGCATTCCCAAAATCGCGATCGAACACGGTAAACACGAGCGCCGAATCATTACTGGTGAGATCAACGAGATACCTCTCGTCCCAACGAGGGAAGCACGTGTCATTTTTAACTTTCGTCTTGTATCTCTCTTTGGCCGGCATAGAATCACCTCCAATTTTAACGTACGCATCAGATCCCGACCATCCATCCATTGGCGTAATGTTCGAAGCTTCCATAACGTGAACGTAGTATCGACCTCGTCTCTCGTTTTGCATCGCACTTCGTTCTGCCGGGGTGAACGATTTAAAACTTCTCTTCAATCGCTCGTCGAGTTTTCTTTCTTTCGCCGATAAGCTGAGATTCTGATCTTGTTTCCTCTCAACGAATGTAGACGATGTCGCGCCGTGTCTTGCCGCCGACCGACCTGCGATCCAAGGCTCCAACGGATCTTCGCTCCCCTCGTTCACTTGCAAAGCGTGCCAGTTTCCATTCACACCGAGCGCTGGCAACAGTTTTGGCGGCCGTCTAAACGCCATCTTCAGAGTACCTTCGCCACCGCCTTCTTTGTTTTTCTCCATCCGTTTTTTGGACATCATTTTTTTCAACTCTTTTTTCTTCGCGTTTTGGGTCAAACCTTCGCGCGATCGTAAAGAGTCGAGCGACCCGGCTGGCTCCACTTCCAAAGTGATTTCTCTCCAATGTCCATCGAGCGGGCACAGCTCGATGGGTACCGCACACGTCCCAATGAGCGATTTCTTCGAATCAATTTCAGACGGGCCTTTCAAATCCCAAATCTTAAAGACAATTTCCTTCGAACACCAAGAACCATCATTATCATCATCGCTCCCACTCTCCACCTTGGGAGCAGCACCGTTTTCCTCGCTTTTACCACCGTCGTCTATATCCTTTCCTTTCTTCGTCTTCTTCAAAATTTTCTTCTTTTTTTTCGGTGAAAACGAGGCAAACATCCCTCTCCTCTCTTCTTCCTCTTCTACTTGTTCGCTGAATATTGGAAATGAGAACGACTCGCCCTCTCCGGCGTTCCACACAGGATCCACCGTATTCAAAATAGGTCTCGTCACTCCAACGTACTCGCTCCCATCCTTCTTCTTCACGTGCACGGATACGACTGGATCCACCGTCCCGCCCCCGGCTTTCTTCGATCTCGATCGCGACAACCGTTTCGCTTCGTATTTTTTATACAGCTTCTCGCACTCGAATATCTTGACCTCTAAATCTCTCGACACCGAGGCTGGGTTGATTGAGGATGCTCTCTTGCTCATCTGCTTGATTAAAACGCCCGGGCCAAAAGATGCGAACGACGAGGACTTCTTCGCGTCTTTGTTTCTGTTCCCTTCTTCTTCTTCTTCTTCTTCTTCTTCTTCTTCTTCTTCTTCTTCAAAGTTATCGTTGACAACAAAATTGAGCTCGTTATAGTCCTCCACTTGGACGCTGTTCAGTTTTTCCTTTAGCGCTCCCACCTTTTTTTTCACGGAGTTCCCACGGACCGTCTTCATCTTCATCTTGTTATTAGCAGGATCGTGGGCATTATCTCTCGTTGGCGTCATCGATGACGACGACGACGCGCTGCTCTCCTCCTCGTCAAAACTGCTTTTCTTCTTCCTTCTTCTTCTTCGTCTGTTTAACTTATTACACTGTGGAGAAAATATCCTACTCCAACGGTGTGTTCCAAGAAGAAATAAGCGAGTAAATCGAAATTTTAACGAAGTTAACGCAAAGAAAGATGTGGCCAAAAATCGATTTTTAAGCGCAGAAGTTGTATGTATTTTACAGCAGTTTTTCGTTTTCATTTAAAACAGACCGAGGATGACGATACGTGCATTTCCGATCATCGCATGCGCTTGAAGTTTTGCGTGTCTTCATCCATGCTGCCGTCCATGCCATTATCATCATCTTCTTCTTCTTCTTCTTCCTCGACGATTCCGAAGTCACCTTCGGTTTCTTCTTCGATTTCTCGAAGGCCGAGTTGCGTGTCCAACTTGGCGAGCTCTTGCATGACGGTATTCATTTCCGCTTCGATGACTTCCATGTTCGCGCGGATAAATTTGGTATCAGAAACGACAAAGTCGGTGTCGTCACCGACACTTCTATCATCGTTAGTGGCATTCCTTTTGTCGATAATCTTTGCGATCGAGTTATCCGGTTTAAACACGACCGTTTCGTTTTCTTTCTTCACGCTCGGTTTCTTTAAATTCTTTCCGACGCCATAGAGCAAAGAGGAGAGCATGCCTACGCCTTTGTTTGTCTTGTTACTCTCGTCTGCTTCAACTTTGTTTACATCAGAGACATCGTTAATAGCGCTATCGGTAGTCTCAGAAGCGTCATCTTCATCCGACGAGGACGAGACTTCATCGCTATCGTCTCGCGATTTGAGTATTTTCAAAACGGCTCCAGTCGCGGCGTCCCCTATCCTCCCCGCTTGTTTACTCAAATTCTTCGCAAACTTAGTAATGTCCTTTTCAAGCACTTCTCTCGTTTTCAGACTAATCATGGATCGGTCAAAAGATTCGGTAGTGTCGACGTTTTCTTTCTTCGCTTGTTGCTTGAAGGAGCTCGCAGCGAGGATGATTTCCGTTCGGACTTGCGTGTCTTTGAACTGGAGCGATCTGAACAAACCTTGCAAACCAGCTTGCATTTTCTCGAGGACGGCTTCTTCTTTTTCGATTTGATCGATAGGCGCACCTTTCGCTTTTAATCTTTGCACAGTGCCCAACTGCCTCTTAATGCTCGTTTGTTGTCGCTCGATGCGTTTCTGCAAACCAAACATGTCCGAAAGAATCTCTCTCGATTTGTCCAACGATTGGCCGATACTCTCACCAATCTTAGCGGCTCCGCCCTGTTTAACTTCTAATTCAGCTGGATCGACGCTGAAAAAATCGTATTTTAAACAGTCTAAAGCCGACGGTCTATCCGTGTTATCATTGTTATTGCTCAGCAGCTGTTCGCCGCTTTTCGCCGTTTTCTTCTCCAACCAGTACGGACGCCCTTTCAAGAGTTCGGCGGCTAATTTCCAACCAGCATCGCCCCCGGCGTCTAAAAGAGCCGTCTTCGATCGCCCGAGCTGTCCTTTATTTTGTGTTCTCCACAAATCCAAATCGTAATCGCACTTTTTCAATCCTCGGTTGAAGCTCGACAAGCCTCGATTGGTTCGTAAACTTGGCAACGCCAACTGCATGAGGATAACGCCCGCGGAGTACGAATCAAATCGATCGGGTAAGTACTTTACCCACGCCGCGCTACCCGCGGCGTACGCGAGAGGACCAAGCAACTTGCGTAAATCTGGAGCGTCTTCGGTCGGAATCAAAAACTCTTCCGGTGGCGCGTACTTTGGATCCATGATGGTTTCATCTGGGGCAAAGTTTGTGCCCGTGCGAAAGCACGCACACGCGCCTAAATCGATGAGCTTAAACTCCGGTTCTTCCATCATGACATAATCCTTCACTTTCCTCTCGTACATAGCGCCACCGCCATTTTCTTCTCCTCCTTCTCTTCCTGAACCTTTACTCCCGCCTCTTCTAATCGAGGATAAACTTTCGCTGAGAAATTTCCCCGTGCCTTCCAAAACGTTTTTCCCTCTGTTTTTCTCGTCGTACGCTTCGCAATCCGCCAACACGAGATTGTGCGGCTTTATATCTCGATGGACTAAACCAGCGCTGTGCATGGTCGCTAAATTCGTGAGTAACTGTTTCATGACTTTCTGCGCAATCTCCAGTTCGCACGCCGCGTCTCCTTTGCGCACGCCTTTTCTCTTCAAAAGGTTCTTCGCCAATCCGGAGGGATAATCCGACTGTGCCATAAACTGCGCCAACGTCCGATCGCCTTGATACTTCCACACCAACCACAACCCTTCTTTCGCGGTTAAATTGTTCATTTGATTCGTATCCATCAACTTTTTCCACTCGTCGTACGTCACTCGATAGCTGCCTAAAAACTCCGCGCACGCCCCTTTCGCGTCTCGAGAAACGCGACCGTTCATCCAATTCTCAATCTCTTGAAGCTCTGCCGCGCCTTCTACGTTTAGTTTTGGTCTCTTCAATACCACTCTCTCTTTCCCTCTCCAGATTGCCTGGTAGACGATCCCGAACGATCCTTCTCCTATTTGTCGTTCTATTTCGAATTCGTGGCGTTTGAAATTTCGTCCCACTTGTGCTTTTATTTTTATTCTCGTTTTCTGTTTTGTTGCGTTCGTCGTATTTCTTTCTCGAAGCAAACGCCCACCCTTTCGTCGATCTCCTCCTCCTCCTTCAAAAGAAGAAGAAAAAGACGACGTCGCAAAGCTGGCACCGCCACCGTTCATCGCGGACGCGCTCGCTTTTGTGGTCGTTGTCGTCGCACTTCCTTCTCCTCTTCTTCTTCTTCTTCTTCTTCTTCTTTTCGTTTGGGCGTCGACGACGACGGCAAAATTTCTTCTCGACGTAACTAAAGAAGACAAAGACAAAGAAGAAGAAGAAGAAGATACCGGTGGTGCTGATCCGACTCCCACTCCCACAACGCGCATGATGATGCGAGAAAGATCTTGTTGTTCTCTTTGTCGTTGTTGTTGTTCTCTTTGTCGTTCACTCAGCCGCAAGTAAGAAGAAGAGCGCTCTCTTTTTTGTTGCGTGTGTGTGTGTTCAAAAAGTGTCTTCACCCAAGCAGAATGAATATAAGAAATGTGTGGTTTGTGTGCACTTGGTTTGTGGTGAAAATCAGTCCAAAAAAAACTTCTTCTTTGTGTCTTCTTCTTTGTGTCTTCTTCTTCTCGAGGACAGACAGAGCTTCGCCCTTTTTTTATTTTTTTATTTTTTTGACTTTGCAAGCGCGCTTTTTTCTTGCTTTTTAACACCCTTTTGACAAAGAACAAACATAAAAAGAAATCGCGCGTCATTCTCTTGCATCATCATCCGTTTGCGCAAGAAGAAGAAGACATCATCATCGAGCAAATTTCTGCGTCCCCTCAATTGACCCAATTTTGAGGAGGATGTTTGGGAGCAGTAGTGGTGGTGGTGGACCATCATCATCATCTGGTAAGAAGGAAAGTACCAACACTGAATACGGCGCCATCATTTTCGGTGGTCATGAAGAAGCGCCGCGGAGAAGAGAAGGAGAATGGGATATCACACACGAGAAGGAGGGAGACGACGTAAACGACGACGAAGAGCTTTTCGCGAGCGGAAGAAGAAGAAGAGAAAACGATTGGGTAAAGAAGAAGACGGTGTTTTTGGGTTTGTGTTTCGTCGCGGCCGCCGTTTTTGGATGCGCTGCTGCTGCGAATCATTACTCGTCCGTGTCAGCGTCGTCGTCATTTATTATTAATAATAATAATAGTGATGAATCTCTTGGTGCTTCTTCTTTCGTACCAAAACTGGGAATGTCCAACTGGCGCAGATGGAACGGAGAAACTGTGGGCGGAACACCTGGGATCAACATTCTCTTCGTAAAAACGATTAAAACCGGGAGCACGACAATAGCTGGTTTATGTAGAAGAATCGCGAACAGACACGGGTTGAACGGCGCGCGCACCGGATACAACCAAAACGGAAGCACGGAGATCGACGATAGACAAGAGCCGTATGTATACGCAGACCATAGGATGTTCAAGCAAACCGAAGGAACTTTGAGTAAGTTGGACCATCCAACGTTTTTACTCACGAGCATACGAGATCCCGTGAGCAGATTTATTTCCGAGTTTCAATACGTCATGGACGCGAAGGAATCACACGATAAAGATTATCGAGTGCCAGACGAGTTGCTGCCAATGCCGGTGACGAATGAGGAGTGGGAGTCGAGGTTGCTTACATTTTTGAACATGCAAACGTCGATTGATCACCAATACGATTACATTGGGAGTCAAAAAGCGTGCGATAACAAATGGTCACCCGCCGGGGTTGTCAATTTATACGATCACGTCGTCGTTTTGGAGAGGTTCGACGAGAGCATGATAGTTTTGAAGAACATGTTAGGCTTATCGAACTCGGATTTACTGTATTTACGAGCGAAGGAGAACGATTATACGTGGGGAGGCGGGGGGTTGTCAGCGGCCACGTTGGCGAAGGTGAAGAACGCGTTGAGCGCTTCGAGAGACTACGCTTTGATCGATCAGGCAAATCAACGGTTAAACGGACACATTTCCCAAATCCCCGATTTCAGCGAACAAATGAGCGCGTATAAAAACTTGTTAGCTGGTGCCACGGCGCAATGCAGCCAGTACGCGCCCACGGGTATTACAGTAGGTGACTTTAACCAGTGCTTGTACGAAGACCAAGCGTGCGGCGACGAGTGCCTCACCGCGTACGGGTCGTAGTAGTAAAAGTACCACCCCGTACATTGCATGCGAGCGGGCGATACCATCAATGGTGGTGCGAGAACGCTAAGTACGATCGTATGCTGGTGCATGTACTCATCGTAAAATATAATAATAATAATAATGACCATATAGTAATAATAATGACCATATAGCGAATATACTCATCATTTTGTGCATCTACTCGTACTGTTTACACGATTTTTTTTTTTTTCGCTTCGAAACTCTGTCTGCTCAAAATCAGTTTTGCGTCAAAAAAAGCAATACGAACGAGAAGACGATTCAGACTTCAGACGACGGAAAGAAGAAGAAGACAACAAAGAAGTCATTTCCTCCTCCTTTCCTGATGTTCTTCCCTGGTGGAAGAGGAGGAGAACAGCAGCAACAACAACAACAACAACAACAACAACAACGAGAGACGACGAGGAGGAGACGAACGACGACGACGACGACGAAAAAACCACCGGCAACGATGAAAACGACGACGAAAACAACGACCCTTCTTCGAGGATGGAAATTACCCACGAGCCCCTTTTCCGAACACCACCAACGTACACGAGAAAGACAATCTTCTTCTACTCTTCCTCTTTTAAACAACAAAGAACAAATTGGGGAGTCACAGAGACGACGGAGAAGAAGGTTGGACGATGCAAAAGTGAAAACGAGCACTGACATATATGACGGGAGTACGACGAGTGAGAAGAAAAAGAACAGAAACAGCGCGCCTTTCTTTTTAGCGGCGGCGTCTGTCGCCAGCCGAGAAGGAGGACGAGAAGCTTTGCAAAAGTCCTGGCGTTCGATGAGAGCTTTAGGAGAAGGATGGGGAAAAGGCGGTGCAGCAGACAGTAAGAGTAGCGAACGTAGCAGCAGTACGAGCAAGAATAGTAACAGAGGGAAGAGCGGAAGCAGAGCTTCTTCTTCTTCTTCTTCTTCTTCTTCCTCGTCGTCGACGAAGACGACGACATCGAGGAAGAAGAAGAGTAAGGCGATAACGACGAAAAGCACTACTACTACTACTACTTCTTCTTCTTCTAGCACGAAAGAACTCACGCAGAGAGAGGAGATTAATCGACGCTTATTGGCAGGGACGATGTCGACGATATGCGTGCGGACGCTGTTAGCGCCGCTGGAAAGGTTGAAAACAGAGTATCTCTTTAACAACTCCAAAGAAGCTTTGTTCGTAACTTCTAAGATTGTGTTTAAAAACGAAGGCGTGATTGGGTTTTGGAAGGGTAACTTGGTGAATATCGTGAGAACGGCGCCATTCAAGGCGATTAATTTTAGTGCGTTCGATACGGTTCGAACGGCAATCACGAAGACGTTCGATGTCAAGGAAAATACCGTGGCGGATGAGGTTTCTTTGTTTTTATCCGGCGCGTTTGCGTGCGGTACCGCGGTGACTATTTGTTACCCGATGGACGTCGTCCGCACAAGATTGGTCGTCCGAGGCGGGACGCAAAAGTATAAGAATATCCTTTCGTGCGTTCGGATGTTGTACAAAGAGGAAGGGTTGGCGAGTTTTTATAGAGGAATATTACCAGCCATGGCGCAAATGACGCCCAACGCCGCCGTGTATTATTCCGTGTATAACAGTTTGAAACAGTATCGCTTGACGCAAATGAAACGCGAAGGAGAGGAAAAAGCGAATAGAAGGAAGAAAAAGAACAACAACAACAACAACAACAGAGGGAGTGGTAAAAAAGATAACACCACGGGAGAACTCAATAACAAGAAAACCATCGAACCGCAATACATGATGCTCTTCGGCATGGTTGCCGGAATAGCCTCCGAATCTTTTACCTTTCCGCTAGAAGTCGCCAGGCGCCGCATTCAAATGAACACCGGTCGCGTCGTCGCTAAAGATATATTTGGATCGAAGGAGCTCAAAATGATGTTAGAAGTCACCCAAAAAGTGTTGCGAGAGAATGGTTTTCGAGGTTTGTACGCCGGATTAGCGCCGTCTGTGTTACAGGTCTTGCCAAGTGCGGCGTTGGGGTACTACTGCTACGAGAGTTTCAAATTAGCCGTAGGGGTTGACTGATAAATGAGTTATTCTGAAATAGATTTGCCTCTCGCGTCCTTCCTCTCCTCGCATTTCATTATTCATCGTTGTGCGCTTGTGCTTTCTTTCGTATACGAGTACAGTGCGAGCACATACATTTTTCCTCATTTACATTTTACCATACAATAATAATTCAACGACGACGATTCAGACGCGACGAACACAAACAAAAATGTCTCAGGCCCCTCCTCCTCCTCCTCCTCTTGCTTCCAGCACTCTCTACAGTCGATCGGATGGAACTTCTCTCACCGAAACGAACGCGACAGCCATGTCCATGATGGAAAAGCACGTCCAAGAGACGAAGAATAAGAAAGAATTGGAGTGTTTAACCGCTTTAGCGAGTTGGTTTTTAGAGCGGAGAAAGAAGAGAGTTTTGGCGGTAAATAAGAAGAATAAGAAAGCAAAGAAAGCAAAGAAAGCAAAGACGACGACGACGACGACGAGTAGAATAGTGACGACTTTGAGACGAGAAACGATGGCGATTGCGTTGGAAAAGACGGGGTGGGACGTGGAGAAATCAAAGGCGATTTTGGAGCAGTTTTTACTCTCGGAAGAAGCAGGAGAAAAAAGAGAGGGAGGAGGAGAAGACGACGAAGACGATGAAGACGACGCTTCCTCGGAGTCGAGCAGCGAGAGCGAAAGCGAAAGCAGTAGCAGTAGCAGCAGTAGCAGCAGCAGTAGCGGCGGAAAGAAACGCAAACGCAAAAAAGACAAGAAGGAAAAGAAACGGAGAGAGAAGAAGAAGAAGAAGAAGAAAGAAAAGAAGAAACGGAAAGAGAAGAAGAAAAGAAAGCAAGACGAGGAAGACGACGATATCATCGACGACGTGGGCGCGGGTGCGTTCGCGTTTGAAAACGACGAGGAACGGCGGAAACGCGAGTTGGAAACCGAAAGGCAAAATTTGAAAGAGCAACAGCGGAAAGCGCTGTTGAACAAGATGAAAGTTTCCGGGGACTTGCAGTCGTATAAAGAGCAACAAATGTTGAAGGAAGAGTTGAACTACGCTTTGAATATCGGGGACCAAACGAAAGCGGAAAAGTTAAGGAAAAAGTTAGAGGAAGGGGATAAAGGTGGCGCGATGGATAATTATGGGTTCAGACCTTCGTAGCGTATTGTCAACTCAAATTATTTCACGGTACTTCCTCACCCGTTTCTGTTGTTACTTCATCTTCTCCGGTAGAGTTCTATCGAGCCAAGCGAAGACACCCGTCAGTACAGTTCCTAGAATGTGCCCAATTATCGCTAAACGCACGGAAAGTGTGGGGTATTTGTGCCATACAGTGCTCCAATCTAAAGGCGCGAGTAATCCTCCCATCCAAGCGAACAGGACGGAGCCAATAACTGTCGCTCGGAAGAACGCGTCAAAATCGCTTCTGAATCTTCTATCTAAGACGACACGAAGATAATCTCTTTGCGCGAGCTTCACAAACGCGATAACACGCAATGCTGGCATGAATATCGCTTCAACCGTCGTCATCGATGTCGCATCGGTTCTCCTCCGGTTTTGTTGCCATTGCTGTTGTTTCTTTGTGTTTCTCGTTCGCACCAACGCTTGCGCCGACGCCGCGTGCGTTCCTGGCAGTACGGTTAACGAGGACATGAAATATGCAAACGCCACCGTCGCTCTTTGCTTCTCGCTCGACGCTATTACGCTCGATCCGAATAGAAAAGCGATACTAAACCACATCGCGGTGCCCAAAAGAAGCGCGAATACGCGCAACACCACGCTCACACTCGCATCTAAGGCGTTTTCGATGTACTTCTTCTGCGCCAAGACGTCTGAAATGAGCACGAGCACTGCGTGCGCACTCGCGACGGCGAATATGCTCTCTAAATCGCTCTTATTACTACTAATGCTGCTACTACTACTGGTACCATTTATCATTGTCGTCGTTTCCGTTAAATCTGAGTCGCCGCCTCCCAAGTCGTAAAACTTCGCCGCCGCGACGAGAAGCGCCGAACGAGTGCAATACGTAAACTCTGCTAAGCCGAGCAACGATAACGACGAAGTTCCATCTCTTTTCCTAGTCCTCATTCTTCTTCGCTCGTTCTTTTCTTCTTCTTCTTTTTCTTCTTCTTCTTCTATTTCTATTTCTCTCTCTCTTTGGGAAGCACCCACCCTTGCGTATCTTTTTCCTTCTTCGTGTTCTCGTTGTTGTTGTTTTTGTTGTCGTCCTCTCCCATTACCATCGACACCGACGCGTAAAAGCTTCCTCGACCGAGGCGAGAGGACGAAACCTTCTTCTTCTTCTTCTTCTTCTTTTTTGTCTTCGTCTTCTCCCTCTTTCTTCTTCTCTTTCTTAAAAGAAGTATCAGAAGCAGAGTTAGACACGATGCGCGCGATTTCTTTTGCAAATTCCGCCGCTTCCCTCTCGTGTCTTCGTACCGCGTTTTTGTACGTTTGTACACAGTCACGATACATTTGAAAAGGAGACTTATTGAGCTTTTCTCCTTCTTCTTGTTGTCTTCTTCTTCTTCTTCTCTCTTTTCAGGACTTCTTCCACCCGTTCTTCACCAAAGTATTCCTATTCGTCTCTTTTTTGTGTTGTTGTGACATTTTTGAATATATTCTTCTGGTTTACTTGACGAGGCTTGTAAGATACTGGTTATGCTCATCATACGACGCCATAAATTCGTTGTTGTTGTGTTGTTGTGAGAAAAAATACGCGCGATTCATAAAAAGCACACACATCATTTCTCACGACTTAAATGCGACGACGTGTAGCTGCTCTCTTATTGTAGCGACAACGCGCGGATCGATTTCACGACTCGACGACTAAAGGACTTTTGGCGGCGTGAAAAACATGTGCTTCTTCTTCCCCGGTTGGTGTCTGCCGTTTTCTCTCTGGTTCGCGCCTCTTTCTTTTTCTTCCGAGAGGAGGAGGAGGAGAAGGAGGAGGAGAGATATAGATAAAGAAGAAGAAGAAGAAGAAGAAGAAGAAGAAGAGGAGAATCCATCGAAGAACTCCTCGTGCGGCTCGGCGTTCACCGCGTGCACAGAAGGTCGACCGAGCGAAGAGAATGCTTTCGCGAGACCGATGATCAGGAAGAAGACGACGGTGGAGATGGCAGAGAGGAAAAGACAGTTGAGAAGAGAGAAGGAAGAAGAAAACGAAGAAAGAGACAAAGGAAAGGTTAAGGTTGCCTCTCCTGGTATCGCGACTACTCTTTTCAGCATATCTACGCCACGCGAGGAGAAGGAAGGAAATAAAGAAGAAGGTGGAAAAGAAGAGAAGGATAATAACAACAACAGCGTCGTCGCGAGAATCGAGTCCGGGCGGTCGTTTTCGTACGCCGGCGAAGAGATCGTCTCGAAAGAAAGGAGGAGAGAGGAAGATGGAGAAGAAGAAGAAGAAGAAGAAGAAGAAGAAGGCGATGAAGGAGAGGAAGGAGAAGAAGGAGAAGAAGACAAACGATCGAAAAAAGAGGAACTTCGATCGGAGCAAATTCTTAAAGAGCTTAGAAATGAAGGCTTGTTGGACTCGATACAGAGTTCGACCGCGAAATATTGGAAAGAGTTAGCCGCGAAGCGGAAGAAGACGAAGAAATCGTTCGGAAACAGTTGAGTAAGTGCACTACCAGAGACAAAGAAAGAAAGAGAGAGGGAGAGGGAGAAAAAAAAGTTGTTGTTTGAGAGAAACGCATGATATCATCATCACTGTAATACACCTTTATATTGTTGACTACTCCTAAACGCAAATCCTTCTCTTTTCTCTCTTCTACGTCTCGTTGAAACGAATACCTCCGGAGTTCCACACGACCCAAAACGTTCCAATCATCAATCCAATAATCGTCGTGAACGATAAAACGATGAAAATTTGTCCAAACGACACCTTAGGAATTTCGAATTTCACTTCTTTCGGTTTATCAACCTTCATCGGTTTCGCGCCGTACGTCGCCGCGTCCGGTTCGTTGAATGGATTCTTCACCTTTGTAGCCGGCTTCATCGGCGCCATCGGAGATGCACTCGCGTTGGTGGCAGAAGAAACTTTCGCAAACGGCGAGGATGGCGTGCTAGTGCTCGCCGCCGCTGACGAAGCAGCGAATGGAGATTTCGGCGGCGTCGGCGGCGCGGATTTCGGCGGCGACACGTTATCGAAGGGACTCCTCGCCGCCGCCGCCGCCGCGAAACTACTACTCTCTCCTGCCGAAGAAGAAGAAGAGCTCGTAGGCGCATCCTTCCCTGCTCTATTCGTGGTTTGATTAAACGGTAAATTCTGTTTCGCTCCGGCGGCTCGATCGGACACGCCAAACTTACTCGGTAAAGGTTGTATTCTCTTTCTCGAAAAAGGCGAATCGGCGACGGATTTCTGAAACTTTTCCTGATCCTCTCCGGGAGCTCGCTTAAATTGATCGTCGCCCCCGTTGACATTGTTGAAATTGTTGTTGTTGTTGTTGTTTCCATCGCTCTTTACTTGTTCTTCTTCGTTCTCTCCCTCTACCGTCCCCGTGGCTCTCACTCTGAATGATGATCTTCTTCTTACTACCGATTTTGATGATTTTGAGGACGATGAACAACACGACGCGCACCCCCCAGAGAGAGAGAAAGACGACGACGAGGAGGTGGAAGACGTCGCTCGCGAAAAGTGAACGATGTTGTTACTGTTGTTGTTGTTGTTGTTAGTAGTATTAGTATTCTTGTTGTTGCGTCCCCGTGAGTGGTGGTGGTGGTTCACTGTTTTTGTTGCTGGGAGTACTCCTCCTCCTCCGCAGGAGAAGCTGCTCGTCGTCATCGCCGTCGTCGTCATCGAAAAGGCAAAAAATAATATTCGTGTCTTCTCTTTTTGAGGAAAAGGAGGCAAAAAAGAGAGATTTTTCTCTTTTTTTTCTCTTTTTTCTGGTGGCTGTTTTTCTGTGGAGGAGGATATCTCTCCCTCTCTCCTCTTTTTGGATATCTCTCTTAAAAATTAGTCCTTCTTTTTCTCTCTTTTCTCTCTCTGAAACACGCGTTGTTCCTTCATACTTTCCCCGACGCACATTCACATTCACATTTAAAACACACAAATTTTACCATCATTATGTCATCGGCTGTGAGTAGTAGTTATCTCGCATTAGTATCTCTTTATCTCTTCTTCTTCTTACTCTCTCACTCTTTCTCTCTCTCTGGAATGTGTTGTTGGTGTTTTATGATCCCACCTGGATTTTATCTTCTTCAAAACAATAATCAATCCGTTACTATACACACTCCAGAGCGCGTTCTTCATCGCGTGAAACAAAAACTGACGACTCTTCTCTGACTTTTATATGCGCAACAAAAATAACACAACAGATGCAACAAATTTCCATGCGCGCCGCCGTTCGCTCGTCCACGGTTCGCTCTGCGAAAAAACAACAACAATCGCAAAGAATTCGCACCGTCACTCGTGCGGGTGATGGCGAATACGGCGCCTCTGGCACGTCTTTTTACACGACGACGGAGAAACAAGACTCGTACCCATCTTTGGAGAACATCTTGGACAAGCACTGCGCGGACGCGACTTTGAAAGCGTGCATCAAGGAGCTCTTGGACGGCTGCGCGGACATCACAGAAGCGTTGAGATCGGCTTTGGTGACGGTCGAAGGCACGGACAACTCCTTTGGCGACAAACAGTTGTCCGTCGACGTCATCGCGGATAACATAATGTGGGATTTGGTCAAATCTTCCCCGACGATTGCCTTCGGCGCTTCCGAGGAAGAACCGGTGATGGTCAAGTGCAGTGGTTCTGATTACACCGTGTGTTGGGATCCGTTAGATGGTTCGAGTATCGTCGACAACAACTGGGCGGTTGGTACCATCGTCGGCGTGTGGCCGAAGAACACTGGCACCGGCGACGACGGCATGTTGGGCGCGACTGGCAGAGACCAAGTGTGCTCCATGGTCGCGTTGTACGGCCCGAGAACGACGGTTATCGTCACTTTGGACGATGGAGTCTACGAATTCTCCTACGGGTGCACGCCGGAAGGCTGCCAATTGCCGGACGGTTCCTTCGAACCGTGGATTTGCTCCAGAATGAACATCAAAATCAACGAAGACTCGAAGATCTTTGCGCCGGCGAACATGAGAGCCGCCCAAGACACTCCGGGCTACAAGGCTTTGTTGGATTACTACATGGATAACAGATACACTTTGCGTTACTCTGGCGGTTTGGTGCCGGATGTGTACCAGCAGTTCACGAAGAACATGGGCGTCTTCACGAACCCGACTTCCAAGACTTCCCCGGCGAAGTTGCGTTTGGCGTTTGAAGCCGCGCCGTTTGGTGCCTTGGTCGAATTGGCTGGCGGTAAGACTTCCGATGGGGTTACTGGCGGCAGTATCCTGGACGTTCAAATCAACGAAGTCGATCAAAGAACGGCGTTGGCGATTGGTTCCGCGAACGAAGTCGCCCGATTCAACGAGTTGGTCGTGAAGAAGTAAATGAAAACTAAAACTTTATATAATAATATAATTTACTCACAATCTACCGTATCTAGACGACGTTCTTTAAAAAACTTCATCACGTCTACACGCACCGCCGCGGCCGTCTCTGTTTCTTTTTCTTCTCTTTTTCTAGTACAGTATACAAATACTTCTACTCCTGTTACAACTGGTGCACTCTTCTGTTCATCGATTTCGGATCGTTCTCTGCTTTCAAAGCGTTCATAAAATTGTTGAAATGTCTGTTCTCCGAATCCGTCGGTTCGCTGAAATCGTATTCATTTCTTCCACTCGTGAGCACGTATTTTAATGCCTCCGTCAGCATGGTCAAATCGTCCTCGTCTTCGATGAATTTAGACGGCGTCTGTGCGTGTCCCATACCGCCGGCGTTGTCGTTGTTATTGTTGTAAGCGTTTTCTTCTCTTTGAATTTTGTCCAACAAAATCGATTCACTCTTCAACTCTTTGTAATACCCAATTCTATTTCTATTTTCCGGCACGTATCGTCGCCACCACGGCCGTTTTGCTTCTCTCTGCAACTTTTGTCTCAATAGCAAAAGGCGCCCGGCGTACGCCCGTTCTCGAATGCGGAAAAACGGATTCGCAAACCGCTCGACTTTCATCGAACTCGGTTGCGTGGCTAAAGATCTGTTCCTCGCAAGCACTATCGTGTTCAAAACTAATCTGGTAAAATCGTCGTCGTCGTCCAAGTACGCTGCAAACCGTAGATTCATTGTCATGTACTCGTGCCCGGAAAATATGAGACACGAATCTGGAACGTTTTGTAAAGTCTTGTGTAAATTTGACGCGCATTCTTTCGCGCGACCTTCAAAAAACGCACCAACGCCCCCATTCAAAATGACATCTCCGCAAAATAAAGCCTCTACGGTGCTCTCATCAGACGATTCCACGTTTTTACTTCCTTTCTTATGCAACGCGAATGCTATGTGTCCTTTCGTGTGACACGGCAAATGTATCACGCTCAACGCCACGTCCTCTCCTAATCGAATAACGTCGCCGTGCTCGACAAAGTGGGTAGCCCCGTGGCAATTATCCATCTTGTGCGCGTACACCGGTAAATTTTCATTCTTCATCAACTCTTTTAATCGCACGTTTCCTCCCGCGTGGTCATGATGTTTGTGTGTGCACAAAATCATCTTCAACTCCACGCCAACTCTTTGCGCTACCCCCAACGCGCTAATGGGATCCGATGGATCCACCACCGCCGCCGTCTTCGACTGCCTATCTACGATCAAATACGAGTAATTATCCGATAAAAACGGAATTGGAATTACCGCGGCAGACGAAAGCATTTCTGTTTGCGTGAACGAGTGTATGCTTCTCAACACGTCCCCGTTGTCGTTTTCGTGTTTCTTCGCAATCGAACGCAAGTGGATGTACCGTAAAATGCTCGAGTTTGCAAAGATGTAATATATAATCCCGAACCCTTTCTCTCCGAGAAACGCCCACACTTGTCTGGGAATAGCAAACGCGTATATCGGGTACGCCGCGCACGTGATCGCTAAAAACATAACCCCGAACAGGCTGGAAATCAAGTTAAACACCATCGCTTTCCACGTGATGAATGGATTTTTCTCGTATTTAATATGGGTCATGTTCATGTGCGTCGTATCCGTCCGTTCTAAACGAGACTTGGATTTATTCGCAGCACTGGGTGGAAAGTTTGTATCGCGTGATGGTGGTGGGTGCGTTGGCGCGCCTGGTTTTGTCGTCGTCGTCGTCATCATACTAATGCTATTTTTATCGCCCATTTCGATGTCCTTTTCCAACGCCTCAGACATTTATATAGTTTTAGTATATGCGCGAAGAAGAAGAAGAAGAAGAAGAAGAAGAGGAAGAGAGGAAGACCGCCGATCTCTAAGCGAACGAACTCGAACTCGATTGAATGCTCTTCTATCGAAAATGTAAAGTGTGTATCTTCTTCGTTCTAAGAAAGACACACGACGCACAAAAGTGAGAACAAATGCGAGTTTTTGATGTTTTTTAAAAAGAGCGAATCGTTTTTTCGAGAATTTTTCGCGAGCAATTTTTCGTCGTTATATTAGCGCACGCTAAACACAATAAAAGAAAAGAAAGAAGAATGACGACGACGCGAGAAGGATGCCGAAGAGGAGGACGGATCGTGGGGCAATCTTTACTCCGTTCTTCTGCTGCATCTGCATCCACTTCTTCTTCTTCTTCTTCTGCGGCTTCTGTTTTTGAAGCGAGGAGAGGTGGAGGACGGCGACCCTTTTTTTCTTCGAATGCGAGTACGACTCGTGCGAACGACGAGAAGAACGACTTTAATACCACTCGTTTTTACGACGGGAAAGGATTCCTGAAAGGATCCCAAGGAGATCGGAGTTTTTCGTGTTCTTCCTCTCCCGTGTTGTCCTGGACGACAACGATACACAACACCATTGGTAGTAATAATAATAATATTCGGGAAAATAGTTTTAGCAACAACATTCAGATTCAGAGGCAATTTTTTAACTCGAGAACGAACCCTTTACAGTTCGCGAAAGGAGGCGGGAAAGGGAAAGCGAGCACATCCTCTGAAACGAACGACGAGAAAAAAGGAGGTTCATCGAATAACAAAGAAGGAGGGATGTCTTTAACGCACTGCACCGGAGCGAACTACTTCAAAACCGGCGAAGACCCGAAATTTTTACCGGACGAGGAATATCCGGACTGGTTGTGGGAGCTAGCGAAGCCGCAGTTGAAAATATCGGATTACGAGAAACGAAAAGAAGAGTATTGCAGCGAGCACGGAGAAAATTCGGATTGGGGAGACGCTTTTACTTGGGAAGAGATGCGGAAATGGAGGAAATTGGTGAGAAGAGCGAAGATTAAGAAAGATAACGCGTTGAGAGCAAGAAAGTAAAACCATGTCTAGTTTTCTAGTTACCGATAGTATCGCGTTGTAAAAATATATATTAAAAACTGTACGTCGGTTGAAGTACTTTGTGTGACGGCGTCGACGACGGCGTCGACGACGACGACGACGATTGGATGAGTATTATGGACTCTCTTTCAATTATCTTTTTTTCTTCAATTCTTCTTCGCTCTCGCCAACTTTCTGGCTTCCTCGTTTTCTTTCACCATCTTTTCCCAGCGAATCTTATCGAACTCTTCCGGCGTCAAGAAATCTGGATCCACGTAAGATCTCCAACTCCACATGTGACAATCCATACAAATCGTTTCCGATTCAAACTTTTTTTTACCTCTGCACCACGTTTGCGTGAAGTGGTGTTCTTTCGTGTTTGTGCTTCCGCAAGCGAGGCAATCCGGAAACCGGTCGTTTTGTTTCCACCTCGAAGTCCACTCGGCGACGGTCATGATTTTCATCCCCTGACCTAACGACGGATTAATCTCAACCGGGTCGCCGTGTAAGATTTTCATCCACTCCGTGGAGTGCACTTTCGCTTTCGGATTCGCGTTCGTCTCCGTATACACATCACCGTTTAAATTATCCGCGTAGAGGTGCGTCGTGTCGATTTTATTCTCCTCGTCCTCATCCTCGATGTGCTCTTTGAGGGATTTTTTTTTGGACGAAGAAGATTTCTTTTTTTTCTCCGACGGTTTGTCCAAATCGGTGATTTTAGCCATGCTTGGTTGTTGATGCTACCTGTGCGTGTGCGCGTGCGTGTGCGTCCGAGCATGTTTTGTTTCACGAGAACGACGAGGAGGGATAAAGAAAAGAGATTTGTCACTTCCCATCACGACGCGCGCGTCGTTTTCTTGTTTCAAACGCAAAAGAAGAATTCGTCGTCCACATGCGAGATTAAAAAAAAATGCGCTTTAAACGCTTCCTGGCGACACGAGTGAAAGAAAGAAAAGAAAGAAAGAAAGAAAGAGATTCACAACGCGCGCACCTCTTTATGCGCGTATATACCAGAAGCAGTGTCGCGCTCAGAAGACAGAAGAAGGTTTCTCGCGGATACAATACGCAAAAAGAGAGCGTGTATTGCGTGTAGATTATGTGTTTTTGAAAAAACAAAAATTGAAGCGTTTTTTATTTATTTTTGATTGAAGAGAACAACACACAGAAGAACAAAACAACACAACAGACTCTTTTCCCCGCCGTCAAAAAAGACCACCTTTGTTTTTTGTTTGCACATCGAGAAGAAGAAGAAGTAGTAGTCAAGAAGAAGAAGACAAAGAGCACAAACACACGCGGTATACACGAGATGCATCCTGTCGTTGTTCCTTCTTCCTGGCGGCCGCCAAAATGGAAAAAGAAGAAAAACAACAACGACGGGGAAGAGGAGACAAACAAGGAGATCTTATTAAAAAAAGAACAGGAAAAGAAGTGCTTTCACGGCGTGAAATGCTTGAAGAAACAACTGAAGAAAGCGCTCAACTTTGAAGTCGGGAAACTGAAACGACGCGTGACGATGCATGATGAGAAGAAGAACAATAAGAACAACAACAACAACAACAACAACAACAGCAGTAAGAATACGAAAAAGTTGTCGTCGTCGGAGAAGAAAGCGACGGAAAAGCAGTTACAGGCGGCAAAGACGCTCTCTGTGGAGGACTTGGAATTCGTCGCGAAGAAGTTAGCGAACGACTGCTTTCGGGAAGCGAAAGGAGAAGACGAAGTAGAAAAAGGAAGAGGAGGGAAAGGAGAAGGCGGGATTTTACCGCCGCCGGCGTCATCGCGGCTGTCCTCCTCAAAAGAAGGAGGAAATGAAGATTTGCAGAGAGCAAAAGAAGTCGTCGCTCGACGCATCGCGCACGCCAACTGCGTGAAAGAAGAGATGGAGAGTTTGAAAGCGAGGATCCTGTTGGTGCAAACGCGTGCGACGCAAATCGAAGAGGCGCGAAAACGAAGCGAGGAGAGGCTGGAGAAGAAAAAGAAAAAGAAGGAAGAAGCGGCGAAGAGACGAGCGGAGGAAGAAGAGAAGAAGAAGAAGAAGAAAAATGGTAACGGCAATAGTAACGATAATACAAACAGAGGCGATTCGGAGTCGTCAAGATCAGAATCCGAGGAGTCCGAGGAGGATGACGAGAAAAAATTTTCTTCGAGCGGCGGCGAGGAGAGCGACGATAGTCTGTCGCTTTCAGAAGAAACGAGACAAGCCATGCGCGAAGCAAGAGAAGAAGCGAAAGAGAAGAAGAAGAAGAAGAAGAAACGGAAGAAGAATATCGATGATGAGAACGACGATGATGACGACGACGACCCGTTGAAATCGGCGCCGTTACCGCCGCCAAAGAAGAAGAAGCAAAAAGCGAGAATGGGCCAAAGGCAACGTAGACTACTGGCCGAGCAACAGTACGGCAGAAGCGCAAAACACGTCATCGCTGAGCAAGAAAAAGTCGAGGAAGAGCAACGGAAAGCCGAAGAGGATCTCAAATCTATGCATCCCTCGTGGAAAGCTAAGCGAATGGATGCAAAAAAGCCGATGATTATTCCTCTAGACAACAACGGGAAAGGTAAGAAAGTTGTGTTTGATAACGACGGTGGCGATCGTAGAAAGCACGCGGCCACGAGCACTCAAAAGAGAGAGTATAAAGTCAAAATGCAATCAACAACACCAGGTGATGACGAGAAACCGTTACACCCCTCGTGGACTGCAAAGTTGAAGCTAGATCAAGATGCGTGGGGTGGCGGCACGATTCCGTTCGAAGGTAAAAAGAAAACCTTCGAGTAGAAAGGAGTGATGAGTAGCGCAGTAGTGATAGAAAGTAGTAATTAAATAGAAGTAGAAATACAGCACAACATACTAGGTACAGTACGCTTGCTTGTCTGAATCTTTGCTTACATTCACCTAAATTCTAAATTCTAACTAAATCGGCATATTCTGGGCAGACTTTCCTGCACTGCTTCAACAACTCGATCGCCTTTCCCCAATGCCCTTCGCTTTCTTCGTTTTGCGCTCGTTTGTGTAAATCGTACGCTCGTCGTCCGTTTTCGTCGTTGCACTTCTTCTCCACTCTTTCGTACATCACGTCCGTTCTGATGATTATTTTCAATGCGTTTTCACCAACCGGCGCGCCTTCGTGCACAATCTCTTGCCTAAATATCAACACGCTTCCTCTCTCGCACTTCGCCGCATCTCCGATCCAATCTTTCGGCCAACGATATCTAGATTGCTCGTCCACGTCAAAGTGCGACAACGAACTCTCTTTCGGCTGATTATAAAACAGACTCGTCTCCCCGCCTTCTTTGCACGTGTTCAAATATACCAACACGCTATAAAACGATCGACGGTTGAAACTCTCCACGGTCGCGCCGTCCGTGTGCGGGCTGAAATGTCCTTTTCCTACGTACTTATTGAACAATAAATGGTCGTTAATTCCGTTGGCCTTCCATTTACCTTCCAAACCGCTCTCGTGTAACGGATGATCTTCGTCGATGACGAGCTCTTCGTCCAAGATGAACTTTCTCACGCGCTTCCATAAATTTTCCGCAATCTCTTTCGATCGAACTTCCACCGTATCCGAGTTTCTAAACATAGACGTCGACGACGACTTTGAATCATTAATACGGGAAGTAGCTGATGTATCGTCGCTGCTCCAAAACGAATACCCGCGATCTGTCCTCTTTTCGATGCCTTCGATCAACTCTCGACACTCCTCGCTCGAGAGCACGTTCTTCAGCACGATTGCTTTCAATTCGTGCACTTCTTTGTTCTCCGTAACAGAACTACTACTCGTAGCCGCAGTAGCAGCGCATCTTCTGCACATGATTTGATTTCTTTCTTCTTCTTCGTCGTCGTCGTTTTCTTGGTTTAACCGCGGGGTTGTCGTTGTTGATGATAAACATCCGTGAAATCTCTCGTCCACAAAACTCTCTTTTTTCTCTTTCGGTCGGATGTTTGTAAAATCCACTCGAACGAATTGTTGTCCTCCTCCCACCGTCGTCATTTTGTCTCGTTCTTCTTCTTCTTCTTCTTCTTCTCTTTTTGAGGGGTTCACGCGGTAGTCAGACGACAGACATTTTTTTGTGTCGTCCAACTCGTCGTCGTTGTTGTTGTTGTTGTTGTTGTTCAGAATTGTTGTGTGGTGTGAAAAACACAGCTGACAGCTGCAACAACAAATCGGAAACTGAAAAAGTGCACAAATGCACTTTTTCTCTGCTTTCAAACGTTTGCTTCAGAAAAAAAAAAAATAATACTAATGGCTTTTGCAAAGAAGAAGACAAAGAAGAAGAGTACTAACGACTTTGAGGAGGAGGAGGAGGACGATGCAGACGATCAACGACAAAAGAAGAAGACGAAAACAACAAAAAAAGATGACGACGATGATGATGATGATGAGAAGACAAAGAAGACAAGGACAAAGAGAACGAAGGTAGCGCTGCTGAAAAACATCTTAATTTGCGGGACGCCAGGCACTGGGAAAAGCACGCTCGCGAAATTGGTTTTGGAAAAAGTCAACAACAACAACAACAACGACAACAAACGAATATGTTACGAATACGTCAACGTCGGCGATGTTTGCAAAGCGAAGGAATTCTACCACTCGTTCGACGAGAGATTGAACTCGTTCGTCATAGACGAGGATAAAATTCTGGACCACTTGGAACCTCTCGTTCGTCGAGGAGGGATGATTTTAGACTATCACTCGTCGGAGTTTTTCCCGGAACGATTTTTCTCTCACGTGATTGTTTTGACGTGCGGGAGGGAGAATACGAAAATTTTATACGAACGATTGGAGAAGAGAGACGGGTACACGAAAGAGAAGATTAGACAAAACGTGGAGTGCGAGATATTCGGGGAGTGCGTGGAAGAGGCGAAGGAGGCGTATACCGGGGATGGAGTCGTACACGTGCGATCGAACGAGACGGAGGAGGAGATGGAGGAGACCGTGAAGTTTATCGCGGAGGAGTTATTGGGCGCTAAATTGAGATGAACATCTACGGTACTACTGATACTATGCACTATGGATACACACTATCGCTATTAAACTAGAGCTTATGCGTGTAAACACGCCCAACGCTTAAAAAGAAGAAGAAGAAGAAGAAGAAGAAGAATCAATCATCTCCGCGCTCGTAAATCTCTCTCTTACTCTGAGCGTTCCTAACGTAGTTGTTTCACTATTTTCCTCGCACGAGAATATCCCTACTGATCTCCACTCTTTTCTTATGCCAAATCTTGTTTTCTTTATCAATAATTTACCCCTACGACTAACTTTCCCTCCCCACGCCATGCACTTACACGTGATTTCTTCCTCCGCGTCAAAAACTACATCGCCTTTCTCCAACCGTTCGTTCTGGCCGTCGCCTAAAATGATTGAAAACCTGAGCGTATCTCCATCTACGCTCCATTTTCTTTTCCCAGGAAGGATTTTCACGGGACAAAATGCCCCGACGCTTTCGATGTTGACCGTGTTGTCTTCTAAAAACTTTACCCGAATGGGTAAAATCACGCGTCTCCCGCTCGCCGCCCAATTCGGTGGCATCCAAGTTCCCACCTCTCGTCCAAAATCTAAAGTTATCAAGAAGGTTTTATTAATCAACTCCTTCTGCGCTTTGCCGTCTAATCCGAGCTTTTTCGTAACTTTCAAACCTTTCGTTCTCCCATCTCTGGCCGCGCACGCGACGTAGAAAATAAACGACCATTGCAACAAAGCCGAGAGCGTTCGCGCGGAGAAGACGTCTTCTTTACGAAGCGAAGGGAGAAGATTGCTCGTCGTGTTTGCGTTGAAAGAAGAAGATGGCACGCCGATATCGTATCGTTCATCTAATTCAAAATCTTCCTCCTTATTCGCGCTCAGTCGTAACGGTAACGGCGTCCTTTCATTTTTCGTATTTCTCGTCCTGTCCATTCGATTCATCTCGGAGAGTTTCTTTGGTGTTTCCTCTCTCATGTACGTCTTCTTTTCCGACCTCAACTCGAACGGATTTGTATCAGTATTCGTCGTCGGGTAGTACACAAAAGACGCGTTCGCCGGTTCAGGATTGATAATACTACCAACACCACCACCGCACAACAGAATCGTTGACGCTATCGCTCCAACCGCGAAACCCGGAAGACATCGCGGCGGACTTTCCGCCTCCTCGTTTTGTGCCTCGTCGTCGTCTTCTTCGTTTTCACCAACCACGACGACGCAAAATCTTCGTCTTCCTCCTCTTTTTGTTCTTCTTCTTCTTAAAAGTATTACGTTTTTAGCGAAAGTTTTTGGTTGTTGTTTTGATGATGGTTTTACTACTACTCCTGGTGGGACGTGCGTTCGTTCGTTCGTTCTCATCATCATCATCATCATCGTCTCTTCTTCAGTTTTTTGTTCAGAGAGAGAGAGAGAGAGGAGTCTGTATGTGTGGTCAGAGGAGAGACAGAACTAGGAGGAATTACAGAAAGACAGGGGCCTCTTTTCACTTTGTGAGATTTTTTCAATTTTTCAATTTTTTGTTTTTTTTCTCGTCCAACACACACTTCCTTTCTTTCTCTCTTTTGTCGTCAAATCAAAATCATCTCATTCCTCGTCTCTCTAAATCGAAGAGGAAAGAAACACAACAGAGAAGAAGGAGAGAAAGAAGAAGACAAAGAAGAAGAAGACAAAGAAGAAGAAGAAGAACGTTGAAGATAATAATAATAATAATAATAAATATTACGTAAGCGCAACAACAAAGGAGGAAACGCGAAGGAAAAAAAGAATGGCCGGAGAGAATGTGTTACCACCACCCCCATCAACATCGACGTTGTTGAATACTACAGGTGGTGTTGAAAACAACAACAACAACAACAACAACACGAATAAAACAAGTAAAGACGTCATCAAATACATAGAGCTTGGCGACGAAACGTACAACGTCCACGACGTCGTCTCCATGAAAGCACCGGAAGGAGAAAAGCCGTACATTGCGAAAATTTTACGCTTCGACGTGCACGCAGACGAGAAGGAGAAGAAGAAAGCGGACAAGAACAATGAAGACAAGAAAGAAACGGACGAAGAAATAGAGAACAGAGCGGATAAAATAAACGTGCACGTGTCGTGGTACTACCGACCGGAAGAATCGGCTTCGGGACGGAAAGCGTTCCACGGCGAACACGAGGTATTCGCGAGCGACCACACCGATTGGGTAAAAGCGAGCACGATTGAAAGTAAAATACACGTGTACACTTTAGCGGATTATCAAGAGTTGCAATCGGTCAACGAAAAATCTTTCTTCAGCAGGTTTGCCTACAAAGCGGCGACGAGCGAGTTTAAACCGGACCACGTGCAAGTATTTTGTAAGTGCTCGATGCCGTATAACCCGGATTTGTTCATGGTCGAGTGCGGCGAATGTAAAGAGTGGTTCCATCCCGAGTGCATTGGAACATCGAGAGAGGATCTGGATAAGAACTTGAAAAACAGCGATTCGGAGTGGTTTTGTGACGAGTGCGTTCGGACGCATAAGCGCCCGAAAATTACGTAAAAAATCGGACTGGACGAGAGAGGGAAGAGAGATTATGAGCGCGAAGTTCGACGACGCGAATTCGAAAGGCGAATGATTCAGTGCGCAAAGCAGTCGAGAGGGTTATTTTGACGATGACGAGCTAAACCAAGCGAGCCCGAAGATGAATTAGAATCGAGAGATACATGGAGAAAGAGACTGGTTCGATCAAAGTTCTGACAGAGAAGGGTGTGAGAGATTCTGTCTGTGAAGAAGGTCTGAACACCTACAGTCCACACTTTTTTTATATATAAGCCAATATATATAAGGCATTCGTTTATAAGCACACACACACACACACACACACACGCACACACAACACGCGGACAACATAACACGGTAATAATGGAAACGACGACTGCAGACGACGCTAAAATATCCCTTCTGTCAAAGCTGATCGCGCAGAGCAGAGCAGAGCTGGACGAATTAGAGACGCACTTTGTCGTCCAGTCTTCTTCAGAAACGACGACAAATCAAAGTTTGCGGCCAACCTTTTCAACTTTGAAACAGTTGGTTCGTGAACTCGAAAAAGAAGGAGAAAA
>JACLAB010009682.1_pt1 | contig 32194 bp, 19 predicted proteins | sample 8027921 | NCBI WGS metagenome assembly JACLAB01 (sample SAMN15725117, study PRJNA655200) | protist metagenome | isolation source: fluorescence activated cell sorting (FACS) single amplified genomes of... | place: USA: West Boothbay Harbor, Gulf of Maine | collected 2000-07-19 | reverse complement strand
GGAAAAAAACGTACCTTTTCAACACTTTGTTTTGGGGCGAAAGAGAATACGAATATAACACACGACGATAAATGATCATCAACGGTATTGCCAGAGCGAACAAAATGTGTTGTCGGAGGTGTTTTTCTCGTCGAGGTGGTTTTGCGACGACGACGACGAAAGCGGTGGTGGTTTCGTCGTCGTCCTTTTTGTCAGAAAGGCAAAACACGGAACAACGGTATTTGAGGATGATGCAAAACAGAGGGAGAAGGAGGACGCCGCGTGATGGGTATTGTTATTATTATTATTATTTGAACAAAAACAGTAACAGCAGAGCACTGTTTACCACCACCAAAGCTGCCACTGATGATGATGAGAGCAACGACAACAAAAGCGCGTCGTCTTTGATGAAAAAGATGTCGTTCAGGACGAAAAAACCTTCCCAAACTGGCCAAATTGCAAAAATTTTAGCCGAAACGGTTATACGAGGTGGCGATGTGATTTGTTTGCACGGCACCGTCGGTGCCGGGAAATCTCTGTTTGCGAGAGCGTTTATTCGTTCCGCGTTGAACGAAGGTTTGTCTTTGTCCGTCACGTCTCCGACGTATCTGATTCAGAACACGTACGAGAAGGACGACGAGAGCGATACGATGAAAGGCGTTCAAAAGGTGCACCATTTTGACCTGTATCGATTACCAGACGAAAAGAGCGTGATGCAGTTGATTGATTTAGAGGATACTTTTTCAAATACGAGCGTGTCAGTGTTCGAATGGCCGGACAGGTTGGGGTCTTTGATTGAAAAAGCGGAGAATAGAGTGGACGTGTTCATATCGGCGTCGGCTGAGATAAACTCGAGCGAGGATGATTTTGAAAACAAGTTTGGAGCGGTTCACGAGGCGCATTTACTCGCATTGGACTATGAAAGTGAAGAGATTGATAACGACGACGACGACGACGAGGAGGAGGAGGAAGGTGATAGCAATGATGACAATCATAACCCAAAAACGATTAGAACGATAGAACTGAAACCCGTAGGCGCGAGCATCACGGAAAGACTCGAAGAGAGTTTGTTTAGTAAAAAAACTTAATAAAGAACACACATACAGTGTAGTAGCAGTAACCGTATTCAATCTATCGCCATATATTGTACATCTACACACAAAAGCAGCAAAAATTCTATTCGTATTATTATTGTTCTATAATCTCTTTCAAATCGTCCAAGTCTTCTGGGATCTCGTCGTCTTCCCACTCGCCCTCGTCCTCGTTCAAATACGCTTCGTCAAACTCATCGTATTCACCGTCATCATCCTCCAAATCGCCAACAGCGCCGCCAGCTTCAGTATTGTTAAGCCCTTTTGCGGCAGCAAACGCTCGAATAAGTCCCGCTTCTAACGGGTTGAACGTATCTACGTTATCTATGGTCCCAGACAAACTCCCCGCTCTCACAGCTGCGCCAAGCGCGACGACTTCGTCCGGGTCCACTAAATCCAACTCTGGTTTCCTCGAAAATGTGTTTTCGACAAACTTTCTCACACAAGGCGTTTTTGTCGCTCCTCCAACTAATAATACTCTATCAAATGGCCGTCCAGCCGATCTCGTGCTAATCTTGTTTCTATTTTTCTTCTTGTTCTTCGCCTCTTCGATTTGCCTGAGACGTTCCAAGTTCACCCCGGCGCTATCCGCGCATTCCACGCACGGCTGTCGCATTCGTCGCAAAACGCTCGTGCAAGCTTTCTCTAACATCTGTCTCGTAAACGCTACCTCTTTCCCATCTGGTGGTAAAGGCACGTTCACAACATCCACGTCGGACAGTTTCTCTCTCGTCCTCCTGGCGTTTAACAACGCGCCTCTAAAATCAACAATCAACCCTTTCTTATCGCACTCTTTACTCATCCATTTCGCTACGGCTACGTCTAAATCGTCCCCGCCTAATCTAGAATCTCCCCCAGTGGCTAACACCTCCAACGTTCCACCGCCAACTTCTAAAATCGACACGTCGAACGTGCCGCCGCCTAAATCGAAAACGAAAATCGTTTCGTCCAAGTCCGGGTTCATGATGTCCACCCCGTACGCCAAAGCCGCGGCTTCCGGTTCTCTCAACGTCTTCACCACTTTCAAGCCAGCCATCATCCCCGCATCTACGGTTGCATCCACTTGCGTCTGATCAAAATACGCAGGAACCGTAATCACCGCTTTTTCAATCGTCCCTCTCTCGAGACCTCGATACCGCTCGGCTTCGAGAACGAGTCGCTCGATAACCTTCGAGGATATTTCTTCTGGAAGTAAAGAAACATCTTCGCCTAAATTCGGTACTTTTATGCCCACTCTTTTTGTCTCGTCGTCGAAGCAGCACTCGTACGATACCGATTTCATATCCTCCTTCGCTTTCCGATATTTCCTTCCTATGAGCCTTTTCACCGACCCGAACGTGTTTTTCGGGTCGGAGCGTAAAAAAGGAACCGCATCGTGTCCGGTCAAAACTTCACCGGAACTCGTGAAATGTATCACCGATGGCATCGTTCTCGTCGTTTCCAAGTTATTTATTGTCGGTATCGGGACGATTTCCGTTTTCCCAGAGTCCGTGACTATCGCGACGGCGCTGTTCGTCGTGCCCAAATCGATGCCACAAATGCCAGACGAATTCGAATTGGTGTTGGTGTTGGTGACGACGAGGAGTTGATTTCTTCGTCTGCCGCGCGACGATGCGGTCTTAGTACTCGCGCGAGAAGATGCGACGCGATGCTGACGACGATGATGATGCACTATTGGCAATATCGTCGCTGAGGCGAACATTTGTGTATCTTGCTTTACGCGTTAAAGAAAGCGCCTAGGGGAATAATTACTGTTAGGTAATGCGAAAGAATTTGGGAGCAAAAATGGTGATATTTTTGTACAATGCTACGCCTTCTATGCGTAAACATCAGATGTGGTATTATTATTACAACGCACGCCCTAATATGCATCCCTGCGACGTTTCGTCGTCGTCTTCTTCGTATTTCTACACACCACTACTTTCTTTGCCGCGCGGCTTTTTCTATTGTATTCATTTCATACACCTTATTTTCGTTTGCTCAAATCCGCCCACGTCTTACCGATTCGTAAATCCGCAAATAAAGGCACTTTCAAATTGAAGTGTTTCCCGACATCTTCCATGGCTTTCCTTGTCTCCCGACCAACCATTTTAGCGAGATTTTCGTCGCATTCGAACAACAACTCGTCGTGTATGGTTAAGATTAAATCGGTTTTTTTCAACAAGGACTTCTTGCGTAAGTTTTCGAGTGCGGACATGGTGGCCATTTTAAGGATGTCAACCGCGCTGCCTTGCATCAAGGTGTTGATGAAAACTCTTTCCGCGGTAGCAGCTTGCGAGAAATTCTCGGATTTCAGTTCTGGTAAATCTCTGAAACGTCCCGATAACGTTCTCGCGCGCGGCGAATCTTTCGTCTTTTCTAAGGCAAGGATTTGCGATTTCCATTTTTCGACGCCCAATAAAGTGGTACCTTTGAGATCATCGAGCATTTTCGTCGCTTCGTTCTCAGCGATGTTCAAGCTCTTTGCAAACAATTTTACGCCGGAACCGTAAATGACACCATATACGAGATTTTTCGTTTGTTTCCTCTGTTCGTCAGTCACCGCGTTGTAATCCACGCGCATCCATTTCGAGGCGATTCGCGTAAACGGATCCGCATTTTCCTCTTCGAACGGGTTAGAACTCAGCGCGGAAATCAACGTCGCATCTTCGGAACAGTGCGCGACTAACCTCAATTCCAATTGAGCATAATCACACGCGACTAAAATCCGCCCTTGTGGAGCTTCAAAGAGCGAGCGCAGAGATGTGGGCACTTTCTCATCAGAAACGGCGCCGTGAGGAATGGAATACAAGTTTGGATTAACGGACGTCGTTCGTCCAGTTTCCGTATCGGTTTGGTTCGCGAACGCGTATATGCGGTCTTTCGTCGTTGCTTTCGTTCGAGAAATATCGACGCCATCCTCATCGACTTCGTCTTCTTCTTGTATGGGACGAGATGCGACCAATGAAAGCTCCTCGGCGGTAGCTACGTACTTACCCAAACTCCTATGCTCGGATATCAACGCCGCGACTGGGTGCGCCAACTGCTTCAAACACTCCGCATCAACTTTAAACTTCTGCCTGCGTTTAATTTTGTCATTTTTACCGTTATCGTTATAACGTTTGGTGTTAAAATCTGGAATTATTGCATCGTCCGGCGGCGTCAAACCTAACGTTTCAAACAGTAAAATACTCACGTCCGTGGACGAGTTCAAATTCACTGAGGGCATTTCGGGCGAATACCATTGCATGCAAATGGTTTCGATCTCATCTCGTCTCTCTTTAGCTTTTGCGATGTGTGGTTGGAGTGCTGCAGCATTAATCGGTACGCCGACATTTTCAATATCGGCCAACGCTCGCGCGAAGGGCATTTCCAACGTTCGCAAAGCTTGGTACACGTCGCTTTTCTTGCACATGTGCTCAAACGTCTCCGAGACGTGCCAAATGGTCGCCACAGCTTTGGCTAGCTCTAGTCGAAACACAGAGAGTTTATTTCGGTGCCTATTTTTTTTTGCTCGGGGATCGTACGTCGATTGGCGTTCGATTTTCGAGACGTTCAGCGCGGGTGAGAGGTCGCCGATGAACGTTCTCAAGATGGCGTCGCACAAGGATGTTTCGTAGGTCATCGCAGCAGATGACATATTCAAGACTACCTTATTGTTATTGTTACTTTCACCAGACGACCGCAACATTCGCGAAGACCCCCATGCGTTTGCAGAAGAGACGCACGGTGTCGTCTGCACGTCCGGTCGCAACAACCACGCCATGATGCGAAGATCCAAAACACGCTCGCCACAAAACGCAAAGAAATACTCGTGTGGTTGTTGGGCTACTGAACGAGCGGAATTCTTCAATCTCGATTCGCGGTCTTCGAACGTTTCTGCACCGAGTAAACTTCTCAGTTGCGGTTTCAAATCAATCGTCATTTTCTTCGACCGAGCGTCTCGCAAAATCTCAATCGCCGTGGCAACGTCGCACGCCGGTTTGTCTTTCGTTTCGTTTACGATTTCCGTCGCTTCGTTGCCGGCCTCATCTCTTGACTTTGCACGTAAGCGCATGAAATACACGCACTCGTCGCTAAATGCTAAGAAGATACCAATCGGTGGCAACGAAAACGGTTCCAGTGGGTTTGGTTCGAAGAGAATGGCGTATTTTTCGGACTCGCGCCATTTCTTTGTCAACGCGGCGACTTGTTCAGCATCTCTGCAGAAGACAATGCCCGGGGTTTTGTCGTCGAGATCGAAATCGTCGTCGTCTTCCTCCGTGAACGGCGTTGGATATCTTTTCGCGCGCTTGAAAGAAGAAGCATTCCTCGCGTTCTCATTTTTACCTTCTACCAAAACGTGGTCTTTTCGTTTTTTAACGCCTCCTCTGCAACCTCCCGCCCACATGTCTTCCGCTTCCGCTTGCTCTTCTTCTTCTTCTTCCTTGAGAAGCATCGTGGTCGTGGTGGTCGTAGTGTTATTGGTCGTGTTATTCTCCTCCTCCAAACAAAACAACTCTTCCTCTTCCATCAACTCACGCATTCTCTGTTCCGCTTCTTCTCTCGCCGCTTTCGCTTCCTCGGCGATAAATTTCTCGCACGCTCTAAAAATCTGGTTCGCCGTATGTGCCGAGTTTTTCACCGTGTTCAAACGTTTGATGGCTTTTTGCACTCTTTTGACGCCAAATCCGACGACATCTTTTGGCGACTTCATTCCCGCATCTAGTAACGCTCGCGCTCGAGTCACATCTATGCAGTCTCCGACGCAAGTGAGTGGTAAAATATCTTCTCTGCCACCAACCATGAGCCGTTCCGCAGCGCGATTTACCAAATCGCCTAAATCCTGCCATCGCATGTACACGCACACGGACGAGACGGTGAATCCTAAACGAACCGATTCTTCCTGCAACTTTTTCAACGTATGACCGGTGATGGAATACTTTTTACATATGTGATCGACTTTGACTTCTTCGACTAAGTCGAGTAAAATTAACGCGTTGATGAATCGAATGCACAGCAGTCGTTGCCTCGCATGATTCTCGTCACGCGGGTTGTCCATTTTACCTTGTTGTAAACGAATTTCGACGTACGCGCGTTCAATACCGACCATTTCCAGAACAGACTTTTGCAATGGATCTAAGTTTGAGTACAAATCCATGAAGAACTTTTGATTTAATGGAGGCAACGGGTCAGGCGGGACCATCTTCTTGATGACTTTGCCATTCTTTTGCACGATTTCCTCTTCACGCCAATCCAATGTCGGAGTAATCAGAAACAACAAGTGCAGAGGCGTGGCTAAGACTAAAGCCTTCCTGGCTAACAACAAATCTTGTTCGACGCGTCGAATCGATTCGACTTTGACCATCCCAGATTGCGCCGCGGCGTTTCCTAAATTTGAGGCTGAATACGTGTGCGTTTTCGGACACCATTTCAATAACGCTTCGTCTTGCAACCACTTCAACGCCTCGACGGCGATGGATTGCACGTAATCGTCGAAATCGTTCAACGCGGATAATAGAGTTTTCTGCGCGTAGCGTTTGACTTCTCTCGCGTGTCGGACTAAACCTGAAGCACATCCCTCCAACATAACACGCCGCATGCCAGCTTGTGCCAACGCAGATTCCAACTCGGGCAAATCCCCTTCGAGCATGTCGCGCACTTCCTCGATTTTCTTCTCGAGGACTTTCTCCGGAACGTCTTGACTGACGAAAACGTAAGCGCTGCCTCGATCGTCTAAGCCAGCTCTTCCAGCGCGACCGATCATTTGCTGCAGATTTCTCGGTTCCAGTTTTTGCGTTCCACCGACGAGCAAGTCGCGAACGATAACCCTTCGCGCGGGCATGTTCACGCCCGCCGCGAGCGTGGACGTGGCGCATACGATGCGAACCAAGCCACGTTTATATGCAACTTCAATCGCTTGACGTTCTTCTACTTGCATGCCAGCGTGATGGAACGCAATACCTGAAATGATGTACTTGGCGATATTGGAAATCGAACCATCTTTATCGTTCCTCGGTAAAGCGTCGTAGGCGAATTGTTCTCTCGCCTCGACCGAGTTCCCGATACCTAAATTAACATCAACAAATCTCATTTTCGCCAACTGATCTGCGAGTACTCGACATTTATCTCGCGTGCCGCAAAAGACAAGAACCTGGCCATTTTCCTGTAACGTTTCCATGCACAGTTTACCTACGTGTACCACATCGTTTCCTTGCTCTAACGTACGAACGACTTCGCCCGACGCACTGTCGATAATATTATTTCTCGATTTGACGAAGACTTCCAACGTCACCGGTCGATAGTTACTAATGCTACAAGACGCGTCCAGCCATTCCGCCAGCGCATTTACGTTCGGTAACGTCGCGGACATGCCAACAATCTGTATCGGTCTTTGGTTATTCATTGTATTTTCACCTTCTTTAGACGGTGGCGAGAAGATGGAGTACCCGCCGTCCGAGGACGAGTATTGCGACACGTCGCCCAATACCGTGTTTGTATTTGCGGCATCTCCAGGCGCGCCACTCCCATTCTCTTCAGTCGCGTACACTAACTTCGTCAACAAACACTCCAAAGTCGCACCTCGCCCTGGTTCTTGAACCATGTGTAACTCGTCGACCACCACGCACTTCAAATCTTTCAATCTGTGTTGTTCAATCATCTTCGTCACCAGAGCGTTGGCTTTCTCCGGCGTGCACACAATCAAGTACGTTTGCCCAGTTCCAGATTTCGGTATACCGCCGCCACTCCCACCAAAGTGACGCAACACGCGCAATCGGTGTATGCTCGACAATAAAATCTCCAAGTCTCTCGCTCTTTCCACGCATAAGGACACGAATGGCAACACCAACAAACATATGCACCCTTTGTATTGCGTCAATCTTCTCGCTAACAAAATATCCGCGACTAAGGATTTCCCACCGGACGTGGGCGCGCAATACACGATATTTTGCCCGTGCGTTAACACACCAGGGGTGTTTAGCACGTCCGATTGCCAATCGTACAACTTCTTGATCCCTTTCCTGTGTAAATATTTCACGAACGATTCCGGCAAGTGCAACGAGTGCAACGGAATAGTCTCCGCCGTCGTCGTCTCCGCGAGCTGTTTCTTCTTCTGCTCTTTCTTGAGTAGCGTCGGGGAATCAATCGGAGGTAGCGAGGCTAAAAAACTCTTGGAATGTTGTTGTATTGGAAGAGGAGCAACTGCGTTTTGTTGCTGTTGTTCATTCTCTCCCAGCGCGGCGGCGGTAAAATCTAAAGACCTTCGTCTTCGCTTTGAAGTTTTCAACGAATCTCTCCTCGTCCCGACTGGACCAACGTTCAGCATCAAAAATTGCGCGTCGTCATTTTCGTTCTCCTCCTCCTCCTCTGAGAAGAACCGCGGCGAAGACAACATCACATCCTCGTCGTGCATTGTCGTCATCTCCTTTTCGATGTCTCTTTCAATCTGATCGTTTGTTTTCGCCGGAGAAATGTCTCGCGTGACGTTCTTCATCATCTCTCTTTATTCTTTTTCCCCCAACAAAAAGAAAGAATTGTTGGCACGCACTCAAAAATTATATCTCGAAGACATCACTGTGAGTGCGTGGCGACATTTGCGACAAAACGCGGGCTTAACGTTTTACTCTGAGAGTAATAGCAGTAGAGTAGTAATGGTGATAGGAAAACAAGAGCGACAGCAAGAGCAACGAGTGGTCGTGGTTGCGTGTTTGCTGGGTAAAAAAATGAGGATTTCTTTTTTTTCCAATTTTTTCTTCCCCTTTTTTTTTCAAGCAATCGAAGAATTCTCTTTCTTCTTTGGATCGAAAAGTCGAGCGAGTGCCCAGATTCGATGCGATTAATAAATTCTAAAAGTTAAGTTCTATCAACAACAGTATCTATCATCTCCTCGCAGCGCGCGCGGCGAGGGCTACATACATAGTCTGCTGAAATTAAACAACGCATGTAATAATAATAATACTAATAGTTTCTTCTAATAGATGCTAATAATAATACTAGTTTACTCATTTCTTATCGTTTAACAATTGATAGGCGATAATCGCGGCGTCTGGGAAACGAGTGACAAAATACAACGCGACGAGGCGTTCGAGTTTGACGTATTCGTCTTCGCCAGGTTTTTCCACAAACGGCGCGCCATTAGCGGAGAGCCAGCTTTTCATTTCGCGCTGAATTCGAAAGGCTTCTCCTCCGTGTCCCATGGGTGGATGGGTATAGATGTTACGAATGCAAAGGACTAAACCTGCAAAATCGTTCGAGTACGCGCCGGCGCCGAGTTGTTCTTGCTTTTTGTCCTCTGGTATTTCGGTTTCCAGGGACTCTAACGAAGCCGAAGATACCTTTAGAGTTTCCATTTTACCTCCTTGGATATCTTCTTCGCTATCGTTGGTGTCATCGGGGGCAATAACTCTCTCTTTCTGACGTCGTTCTCGGGCCGCTCGCCGTTTCTGGGATCTCGTCAGTGGTCTCGCGTTGTTGCTGCCGCTGCTGCCACTATCTTCCGCTCTTCTTCGTTCTGACCTTTGTAATAAACTCGACAGGATGTGATCTTTCCAGTTGTTGATATTATCCGTCACTCTCCTCACGTCGGCTTTTCGACCAACCCATGCTCTCTCGACTAAATTTTGTGTGGTTTGATCTCCGATTAAACTCTTCGCTCTGCCGACTTTGCCCGGGTTGGATCTATCGGCAACATCCTCTATCTGCTCCATACAAAACTCTGGATCACACAGTTGCATCATTGACACGAACTCCGCAGAAGTTGGGCGTTTTTTTGGATTTTGATGCAGCGTCTTTCCAATCAGATAGTTGGAGACGACTTGGACGTGCCGAGGTAAATTCGCGACTTGTAAAAGAGTGTTCAAATTTTCGTACCTTCCTTCTCTTTTCTTGTGATTCATCCTCGTAATCGCGGCGACATCGTCCTCTTTGATTTCCACCGAAGAATAAGGAGACCACGCCCCGGTGAGCACTTGAAAAGCCAAGCACCCGAGATCCCAGACGTCTCTCTTCGGAGTGAGTTGCACCACCCCAGATCCGTCCCAGGAGAGCTCTTCAGGGGGTTTTCTCAACGGGTTTTGCATACTTCCAGTGCCCACAGTGGAAGGACCCATGCCATACTGCGACGTGAAACTTTGTGCCTTTCTTTGAGTTCCTTCGAACGATTGGAAGCGATCGTCGAATTCTTTCGCGAGGCCAAAATCCGAAATTTTAAAGATTTTCGTTGGTTCTTCTCCTTCTTCTTCGAATATCTCGTCATTCCTACTTTTCAAACAATTATCAGCCTTGATGTCGTTATGCGCGACTCCAGAGGCGTGTATTTCCTTCAAAGCCACGGCTATTTGCTTCACAACTTTAACACGTTCCTCCCACGGGATTTCTTTAACGCTTTGACGAGCTTTCTTAAAATCTGTATCTTTTTTCTTGAGCGCAACCCCGCCGTTGACTAACCAGGATGTAAGCGTCTCGCCGCATAATTCCGTTGCCACGTATGCGGCTTTGTTTGAGTCATCATCGTCTTCGTGTACATTTAACTCTGCGCCGAATAAACGAGTGATTCTTCTCGATGCTATTTTTCGGTGAACCTCAAACTCTCTTCGGAGTAATTGTCTTCGCTCGTCCGCATTTTTGCTATCCGCATCGAGCGGGATTCTTTTAATCGCCGCATCGTGCGGTTTGATTTTGCCTGTTGTCGGATGTTTCTCGTCATAATACCCTTCATAGACGACAACTCCAAGTGAACCCGTGCCTAAAACCTTTTTCCTGTCGTACCAAATCGATTTCCCAGCGTTTACCTCACCCTCGTACCGTTGCATGTACGCGCTCATCCCTCTTTTCACTCTCGTATCTTTGAGATACTGCGCGTACGCTTTTTGAAGTTCTTTCTGACGCAGTATTGCTTTCTCAATCACCGAGTTCGGAAGGTTCGCTTCGGTAATTTTATTTTTCAACGCAAAGTGGTCATTTTCATCCATCGCGCGAAAGAGTTCTTTACAATCCTTGAGCTTTTGCAATCGATTGGCCATCATTTGCATGAGTTCGGTAAACTCATTTGATCTCGAGTTAATATCAGCGAAGGAAATACCTTTACCAACGTAGTCCTTCCATTCCGGAAGGAGAGATAACTTATCCCTCTCCTGAAAATACGCGAATCGTTTGCTCGCTTCCTCGTTCGCTTTGATCACGCGATGTATGAGAGTGTCGATTTCCTCCTCATCTTGCGCGAGAATAGGCGACGCTTCGTCGTCGCACAAAAATCTCAACTCGTTCAGTTTTTCCTTCATGTCTTCTAGATTCTGTTCTTCAAACGTCATGATTTTCTCGTACGCTTCGACATTTCCCATTACTTTGATGAAATACGGATCTTTCCTCGATAAACCGGCTCGATCGAGTTCATCGATACATTTTTTAATTTTCGATTCATAGACGTATCGAAGTACTCCTACGGGGATTACCGAATCGCTCGCCCACCACACTAAATTATAGGTCAAAAAATCCGAAACCGTTTCTTTCGCTTTTGCTACGTTATAAGCACGTCTAAATCTTCGCAAAATATCCTCGACTTGTGTCAAAGGCGGGAATATTTCTAAATCTGAAGAAGAGAGTGTCTCGACTTTTGCTCTTCGCGATGCTTCTCTGCTTGTTATATCGCCTTCCGTCATCTCCCCGTTCAAAAATTTCTTGGTATCCAAGATGGCAACTTTCGCTCGAGTGCCAAAGTTCTCAAACTCGTGCACGTCGTCGGTGCGTGTGTTATCAAATCCCAGCTGTACGAAAAATCGAATCGTGCGACCGAGATACCCGTCCTTCTTCTTGTCCCCCACTTCGTCCGTTTTTGCAAACGTCCACGCGATATCATCAAACTTCTCTTTCGCTTTGCTCGAGGGACACTGACCTGCTTTCAAGGCTTCTATAGTCGCATCTAAATCTAAATCAGCATCAATAAACGCTCTCTCCTGATCCATAATTTTATTACCTATTCGGTTTTCCCATTCGATTAAGCATGCCTCTCGAGTCAATCTCACGGTTTCGTTTTGTAAGGATCGCCATTTATCGTACGTATTGTCGAGGGACGACATACTCTTATTATCTTCCACTTGTAATCCACAAACGGCAACGTCCACGTTGGTTTCTCGCGCGAATCTGAAAATGTCCGACAGCTCTTCCACCGCTTTCTCATTTCTTGCTTTCGCCGGCAAAACGAAGGCGACGACTAACGGATTATTACTCGCCTCTTTGTTAAAAAATGGAAACGGGAAATACGTCGGCGCGACGACGTGCGGATCCACCAACTCTTTCATCTGATGCGTAGATACCCATTGCGCCGAGTTGTTCTTATTATTACTATCTTTTACCTTCTTCCGAATAACCAAATCGCGCTCTCTCGAGTCTGGTCTCGAAGCTGTGCCGACTGTCCCTAAAAACGTCTTCTTTAACTTTTTCGAAAACGTCCAATCGGTCGCGTACACGAAACTCGCGTCCCTAAGCATTTGATTATGTAAACCCTCGTGCATTAACAAACTTTCCTCTTTCGGTAGCCCGACGATGGTTAACCATAACTGTCTCCTCTTCTTCAGCGACATCTTCAAAGGCCATTTGGACCACCAGTCGTTCCCGGATTGCGAACTGTAATACAACAAACTATTCGCGCTCATATAGTCTAACAACTGATTACCTTGTACGGTCATCTCCATCGTGTTTTTCGCTTTCAACTGATAATACTTGGTTAATTTCTTCGGTGTTCCGCTAAATGGAGGTGGTTTCCTTTTCGTTTCTCCTTCGCCGATGACGTGCGCCAACACCGGCACTTGCGTCGGGAACCACGACTCCATCGACGTCGCCTGCCTCAGCCACATCCACATCCACGGGAAGTTATTATTACTCAATAGATTCTCCTCGTCGTACTCTTTCTTCGGTAAGTGCCCTCTGTACCCACTCAATATCTTATACACAAACGTAGGAAAGTACGAGTTTATCGCGCCAAATGAAGAATCCCGTTGCACTCGCAAAACGTAATCTGTTCTCGTCTTCTTTTTAGAATGAGTAACAACATCTGTTTTATTCTTAACGACGACGATCGGGTCCCAGAAGTACTTGTAGCACCACCACGCGTTTTCCGGTGCAGGTTTCCCTAATTCAATCGCTCTCGCATATTCTTGTTGCGTTTGGAAGTTTTTTAAGTGCACTAAAGACGAAGACGAAGATGAAGAAGACGAGCTGTTGTTGTTGTTGTTCGCCGTCGCAGTCGTTGCCGATGATGATTTTTTCAAAGAAGAAGAATTCGAAGTCGACGCTAACGAGCGGTGACTCCTCGCTCTTCGTTCTCGCGAAGACGACGACGACAGCGAGGAGAGCAGTAACTGCACTCCGCGACGACGAGTACGTGTCGTCATCTCTCTTCTTCTTCACTCATCGGGGTTGTTTCATGTGAAGTACATACGTTATATATATAATTTGCGAGAAAAAATTTTGGAGGCGTTTGTCGCGCAGAAAGCAAAAGTTTTCCATCACGACGCAGTCAGAAAATTTCTCTCTTCTCTCTTCTTTCATGAAATTTTTTGGCCCGTCCCCTCCCATGTCCCAAAAAAAAAACTTTCTCTCTCTCAAAAGCAAGAGTGTTGTGTTGTTGTTCCCTCTGATCGTCTCTTCTCTCTCTCTCTTTCAAAGAATAAATCAAATCTCTTTACACTTACTCTCTCGCAAGAGTATCGCTCTCTTTCATAAAGGAGTGTTTATATATCAGAACGCTGTTATCTCTTTTATACTACTCTCATCAAGGCACAGAAGAGAGAGAGAGAGAGAGAGAGCAGAAAGCGCAAATACTCTCTCTCTTAAAAAAAGAGATCGAGGATTAAACCCAGTCGACCACAAAAGCACAATCAAAGAGAGGGCGTGTGTGTGCGATCATCGTCTCGCGAGAGAATATATTTCCCTAATTTGAGAGAAGGCACCTCGTAATTCTCTCTCCGTAATTTCAGTCTTCTCTCTCTCGAGGAGTAGTAGCGACGAGAGAATGGTCGCGGCGGCGCTGAATAACAACAACAACAACAACACTTCCTCCGAGGAGCAGCGAAACGCGGGGACTATTTCTCGTAATCATCATTCTCACGAAGAAAAAGCTTCATCACTATCGTTGTTCGAATTGGAGAAGGCCGACGGGATGACGATGACGATGAAAATGTCGAAGAATCCATCTCTCGATGCTCGAAAGGAACAACAACATGAACAACAAGAACAAAAACAATTGCTATTAAAAAACACCGCGGCGGGACCACACGTTCTCTCTTCATCTGAGACTCCAACGAGTATCGTCGACGAGACTTTATTCTCGCAACAACAGAGGTTAAAGAGGAAAGCTGGGGAACTGCCCATCAAGACGAAATTCGTGAGCGCGTCGACGCTTCGAGCAGAAGGCGACGGATCCGAGGCGAAGACGACAGCAACAACAACAACAACAACAATAGTAACACCTACTATTGTTGCCGCAGAATTCGACGAGAATGGTATTCGCAAATCGAAAAGGTCCGTCAAGCCAAAGATTTTGTTCGACGATACGGAAGACTACGAACGCATCAACACGTACGAACGACCGGGATCGTCGAATAAGAAAAACAAGAGAGGAAATAGCAAAGGAAACAGTAATAATAATAACAAAGAAAACGGCAGCACTAAAAAACGAAAAATGGAATCAGCCGCGGCGGATAAATCGAACGCAGGCGCCGCCGCCGCCGTGGTCAAAATAGACTTTGAAGAGTTGAGGGCGAAGAGAGCGTATATCGGCAAGAAAGTTGAAGTTTTTTGGATCGGCGAACAAGTGTATCATCGAGGAACGATCGTAAACTACGACCAAGTGGTGAAAAGACACTGCGTGAAGTACGACATGGTGAAAAGAGAGAACGAAGGGGTGTTGGATTATATCGACATCGAGGCGGATACGCTCGAATGGTGCGACGCCGACGACGAAAAAGATGAAAACAAAAATAACACGACGAAAACAAAGAAATCAAAGAGTAAAGTCACGTTACCGGCGCAAGGTAAAATGTCTGAGATTGTCGCGCAGATGTCCGAGAGCTGGCCGAAAGTTGGTGCGCACGTTTGGGGACGCGTGAAAGGTCACGGATGGTGGCCAGGCGTCTGTAAAGGCAAAGAATCATCCGCGACAAGAACGATCGCGTTCTTCGACGATTCCACGGCTAAATGTTTGCGCGCTGATCTCGTACCGTACAACACCTTTTTTGATGTGTTGAAGAAATCGAAGGCGTCTAAATCATACGAAAACGCGGTGAAACGATCGATGGAATCTGCGGAAAAGAACTTCACGGAAAGGTTGAAGAAACGCGTGGCGAGAAAGCAAGAAGAGTTTGCGGAGATTCGAAAGAAATACGCCGCTTTGACAAAGAAGCGACAAGAACAGCAGACAACAACAACAACAAAACCAACAGCAGCAAAGAATAAATCAACGCACAACACCAAGAGCAAAAAAGCAAAAACGAAGCATAACATTAACGCGAACAACAAAGTTATCAAGAACGACGCGGATTTATTGGCAAACGTTGATCTGAATGGAAACTCCTCCGCCGCGAGACTCGCTCGTTTGGGTAAGCATTTCGACGCGCTGAAAGATCGCGTCGCGCCATTGGCGATAGCCGCTTCGCAGCACTTGCGCGTGCAGCTGCAACTTCAAGAACACACCGGAGGCGAGAACAGAATGGCTCAAATGACTGAACGCGAACGGGTCATTCTCTTGGAAGAGCTCGAATCGTTGAAGTCTTTCTTGGTTACTACTGGAAGACATTTGGAAGTAATTAACGCAGAGAACCCGGAAGATGTTGCCATGTTTGGCTACGACGACGACTTTGACAACCAGATCGCAAACGCGACGTTCATGACTGTTGGTGGCGACGACGTCGTCGGTAAAACCGGAGAAGAGGAAAATTTGGACGATCCCGACGAGGTTGAAGACGGCGTCGACGACGACGACGACGTCATCGTCGACGACGATATGATTACCGATTTGGGGTTAAGTGGCGATGATATCGTAGATAAGGATGATAATGGCGACGACGAGAAGACGGTTAAGCCAGAAGAGGCAACGAACATTGCAGACGCGCTTGACCCGACGCCTCTCGACGCGCTTCTCTTTCAAGAAGAAGAAGAAGAAGAAGAAGATGATGCAAGAGGAGAGCAGCCGAAAACGCCTCACTACCCGACCCGAGATGAGGAAGAAAATGAATTGAAGCACACGTCCAGCGACGACCGAACGGAGAGAAACGACAGCGACGACAACGATGCGTCTTTGCCGTTGAATGAAAATTCCAAATCCATCGGCGGCGACGCCAAAGACTGCCAAGAAGAAGAAGTTCGCAACACCGCTTCCAAAGTCGCAATCTAATCATCAGCATTAAACATAATAAAGAAACACGTTTTGTACTACCTATGTTATACATTTAAGTATTATTGTTTTATTAAACTACTACGTGCTCTCGTATTTGAACTCCAAAACGGAAAACGAACCGTCGCCACAAAACTTCACAACAAAAACAAAAATGTCACACAAACCTCCTCCGAAATGGCTCCCGTTGGAATCCAACCCATCCGTTCTGAACGATTTCAGCTACGCGTTGGGTCTTTCCACCGCGTACGCGTGGTCGGACATTTTCGGTTTCGACGACGAGTTATTGGCGATGGTGCCGCCAAACTGTCGAGCGGTCGTGTTGTTGTTTCCAATCACGGACAAGTCCGAACGATTTCAAAAAGAAGAGCGAGAAGATATTGAGAACGGGAAAAGGGCAAACGAAGTCTCTTCGAACGTGTATTACATGAAACAAACGGTTGGAAACGCGTGCGGGACGATCGGAGTGTTCCACGCGATCATGAACAATCGAGAGGACGTTTTGACAAACCAAAACGAAGAAGACGAAGAAGAAAACAAAAATTACTTTCGAAGATTTTTCGAAAAGACCAAGGAAATGACCCCGGACGAACGCGCGAAATTCGTAGAAACAGACACGGATTTAGAGTCGTATCACGCGACAGCGGTGAACGCGGGAGATACGGAAGTGCCTTCTCTGGATGCGAAGATTGATTTACATTTCATCGCGTTGGTCGAGCGAGACGGGAGATTGTACGAGCTGGACGGGAGGAAGCAAAGCGCCATCGACCACGGGGAAATCGAGAGAGGAGATTTGTTGAAACAAAGCGTGGAGAGGGTGATTAAAGGATTCATGGAGAGAGCGGATGGGAGCATTCACTTTGGCGCGTGCGCGTTGGCCGAAAATAGCGAGTTATTTTGAATTCATTTTGTACTAGGAGGTTTTAGATGTAATAGAATAAAAAACACAACGCTTGAAAGAAAGAGGACGAAGGAAAAGAAACGCTTTAGTATTATAAAAGTTGATATTGTGTTGTTATTAACTACAAATTTCTTCTTGCTCGCTGCTAGTGTGATTATATATATTATAATATATATGTATATCAAAACTCCGTTCCTTCCTCTGGTTGCGGTAACTTTCTGTTCTCCGACCTCGCCATGGCGTGGAATATCGCCCCCAACACGTCGCTAATCGAATTCTGCGGCGTCCACCCTCTCGTCACCCCAATCTTTCCTAAATCAACTTTCCCTGTTCGCCCATCCACGCACGACGGTAAGTTAATTTTCGTTATGAATGTCACCGTCGGCGGTTGCATCGGGTACCCTTCCCCGGCTTCTATGCGTAAAGAGTAGATGCGATTTTCGTAAGACGATTGCATCGGGCCTAAGATGGTACCGTTCCAATATCGCAAGTCGTCGTTGTCATCTGTTGTTTTATCAATAGTAGTAGCATTATTGTAGAATTGTTAAATGTTAGGAAGAAAGAGAATGCGTTATTCGCATAAATGAGTGGGTTTCGTTCTGCATCGAATACCGCGTTTTGCGAGTAAATCACACAAAAGCACAACGACGATCGATGACACGAGAGAAAAAAAGAAATCGCGCGCAAGAAGAAAAGACTATATACTCCCTCTCGCGCCGGTTGGACGAAGAAGACAAAGACAAGAAGGTATTACCGTCGTCCGCTAACCCGAGCGAGCAATGGTGCGAGTTCACCCCGGTCCCTTTCTCCCCGGCTTCCAGTTCTTCCAAAAGCTTAAACGTTCTCGGGACGACGACTTTTTCTCCTCCTCCTCCTTTGTTCGTCGTCGTCGTCGTGGCGCTCGTCGTCGTGTTCGTGTTGCTGCTGTTGCGGTTGTGCGTTCCACCACCACCGAAAAACATGATTGATGTGGCGTCTCTTTCTCTTTAAACGCTCTCAACTGTGTGTGTGCGTGTGTGTGTGCGTATCAACGCTCCGCTAAAAGAGAATCCTCTCTGATTATTCTGTCGTTGTTTTCACACGACGACTGGCGGTTTTTTAATAACGAAGAGACATTTTTACATTCTTTCTCAAATAATCTGCACGCTTTAAAAAAAAAAAAGGAAAACGGCTTTTTAGAATTCGAGAGGAAAAAGAAGACGACGAAGAAGATAATGGGGAAGCAGGTATCCGGCGCGCAGAAGAGGAAGAAGAAAAAGGAGAAAGAAGAGCTCGCCGCGGAAACGGAGCGGTTGAAGCTTGGACCGACGAAGTTATGGACCGGGTTGGTGTTGCATCAGAAGGATGTTTTCACATCGCATGTGCTTCCGAAATTGAACGAGACGGATCGGTTTTTCTTTGCAGGGGCGAGTGGAGGAAGTTGGGAGGTGCTTGCGTACGCAAAGGTTCTCTCGAAATTGAGTTGGAATATTTATGAATGTTCATCCATTTCGACCTTGGAGTTTGCGTGGAACAACATGGAATGGGGAGAGAGATTTCCATGTGGAAATGTGAAAGACCAAGCCTGGTTTTGCGCTCAAGTTGCTGGAACGAACAAACTCGAGTTGCTCAAGTGGTTGAGAGAAGTGAAACATTGCGAGTGGGATGAGTGGACGATTAATGCGGCAGCAGATAAAGGTAATCTCGAGATGTTGAAGTATTGCATCTCTAACCATTGCCCGTGTGATGTGAGAACACACAGGCATGTGATACTACAGCCAATAATCGATGGTCGCGTGGACATCGTGAAATATCTCGTTGAAAAAAGAATGATATCCACCTATGAGGATAAGTTAAACTGCGTGGTAAATGCTGCAAGGCATGGCCAACTCGGTTGCCTCAAATACTTATTGGAGAAGGGGAGAGCGCCGCTCGTTTTTGTCTATATCGCTTACGCTCGTTACTACGAGCAAACGGAGTGCGTAAACTACTTACGAGAAAAAGGGTGCTCGGAACCAACGTACGAACAATACGCTACAATTGTCGGGGACATAGAAGCGCATCTAGACTCTTAGAAGAGTCGCGGCAGCATAACGGCGGAAGGCTTATACAGAGAGAGAGAGAGAGAGAGAGAGACACGAACATTAGTACAAGAGAGAGAGACACGAAGAACATTATCAGTATTATTTTTAATCGCAAACTATAGTATTGCGTATTTCATAAAAGGCTACCCTACTTAAAAAGTTTGCTGGCATCTTCGTACGCGCTCCCAACGCCGATACCGATTCCAAACGCCGCCACTGCCGTCCTCGCCGTCGTCCCTCGACACATCAACATCGCCAAAGTGGTCCCACCAATCGCGCCGTAGACGATTCGTCTCAACGAGACGTCGATGGCGGCTTCCCACTTCGCATCGAGTTGGAGTTCTTTCGCTCTTTTCCCGTCCTCGCTCATTCAAACTCGTAATAGTATTATTATTCCCTCTCTCTTCTCTCTACACTCTCTCTCTCCGACTCTTTCGTTCTCAAAGTGCGACGACAAAAAAAGTACCGCTGCGTTTATTACGACTCGTATATGCAGAGCTACTAAAATACTAAAGTTCGTCTCAAAGCGTATAAGAAGAGTTGTTCTTCTGTTGTCGTGGAAGCAGAGAGAGAGAGAAGAGAGAGAAAATTTTGTATCTGTCTTTTTTGAGTGTGTGCGATGACTTTTGTCAAAAATTCTTCTCGTTTGTGCAACACTTTTCGTACAGACGACAGAAACAAAACGTCAAAAGAAGAAGAAGAAGAAAATTTGATCAATTTGAGTTTTTTCCAAGAGAGAGAGAAGAGAGATCTCGTACGTTTTCAGATTGAATTATTCTCCATAGAAAACGTCTACTAAATAACACGTGTAAGTGTACACGAATACCACGAGAACAAACCTACTTTTAGAGAGAAGAAGAAGAAGACTTTTTTAAGAAGTCTAGAAGTCACTCTTTCTAAAGACGCGAAAAAGAGAAAATAATGGGCTGCGCGCAATCGACTCCGAGTTCTTCTCAACATTCGAGATTGTTTCGTCAGTTATTCGGTAATACCTCCTCACAAGAAGAAGAAGACAACAACGATGAGAGAAGACGGACGAGAGGCGCTTCCTCCTCTTCCTCTTCTCGACAACAAAGAAGAGAAGAACGAGATGAAATTTTGAAAACGAAAGTCGTTTTACTCGGCGACAGCGGGGTTGGGAAGTCCTGCATCGTCAATCGGTTCGCCACGAATACGTTTGACGTTGATTCTCGAGTGACGGTTGGCGCCGCGTTCGTGGCGAGGACGATTGAAGTCAACAAAAGCGATAAAGATGAGAGTTTAATAAAAAAGCCACCACAAGCAGGGCGAAGAGTCAAGTTTGAAATCTGGGATACCGCCGGTCAGGAAAGGTACGAGAGTTTAGCGAATCTCTACTACCGCCGAGCGCACGTGGCGATAGTCGTGTTCGCGCTGGACGACGAGAAGTCGTTCGAGAAGGCGAGATTTTGGATCAACGAATTGAAGGAGAAGTGCGAGAAGAGAGACGCTTTGATTATTTTGTGCGGGAATAAAATGGACAAGATTACGGACGAACACGAGGATAGGATCGAGGAGCCTTCTTCTTCTAGCAGAGGAGGGAACGGCGGTGACGAGATTGTCGAAGACGACGACGGCAATGCGGTATTCGTATCCATGGACCGCGCCAATCGCATGGCGAACGAACTCGGGTGTCACATGTGCGTCACATCTTCGGCAAAAACCGGGGAAGGCGTTGAAGAGTTGTTCTTCGAAGTCGCGCGCACGTTGTTACGGAAACAACGAAACGGTGGCGCAACTACTGCGAAGAAAATGAAAACGAAGAAAACGAAGAAGAAAACCCGAAGCAACACAACATCGACAAGGGAGAACGCAGAGGAAGAAGGAGAAGGAGGAGGTCCAACGCCGCCTGAAAACGACGGCGACGCGAATACCGCCGCTCTTACCGCTCGCGAATTCGGCGCCAACGCAAAGACGAAGAAAAAGAAAAAGAAAAAGCCGATGCAGGGGGAAACGAGCAATCCGTCCCGTCGTCCTCTTCACGACACGTGAGTGAAAATATAATTGTAACTCGTTTTGAAATCGAGAAAGAAAGAAAGAAAGATGTACACAACAACAACAACAACAGAAGAACTCTGACGTTTTCCTTCTTCCACGCATGTTTTTTTTCTCCTTTTTCATTCAACTTCCTTATTGAGAACAACACACGTCACTTCTGTGAGTATTCCTTAAACACAGAGAGAGACAGAGACAGAGAAAAGGAGCATCATCATCGCGTCATGCGAAACTTTACACTCCTGAATAACAATGTGTTTTGCTCACGCGTAACGTCGTCCTCGTCCGCGTCTAAAGATGATAGTAATACGAGTAAGAAGAATCAAAAGTCGAGCGTGAAGTCGTTCCAATCTCTGACGTTCCGAGAAAAACACTCAAACACGAAAGTGTGTTTAATCGGCACCATGCATTATAACCCGCGCTCGATCGAGCTCGTACACGAGATGACCTCAAAAGCCATCGAGGACGGCACGTTTGGATGTTTAGTCCTGGAGTCGTGCGAAAAACGATGGGAGAAAACGTTGGAGTTTCAACGTCCAGGAACTATTAGGCGTCAACTGTTGGATAACGAGTTTCAAGCGGCGCAGGAATTGGTGGAGGATCAATCGCAAGTCTCGCTCGGGGACCAGTCCATAGACGATCTCGGGCAGAACATGAAACGGGTATTCAAGGAAACGCTGGAAGATGTGAAGAGCATCGACGGTTGGAAAAGGGTGAGAGAGGATTTGGTGCGGTACTCGGCGACGGAATTGTACCCGACGAAAGAGTTCGGGAAGGACGTGCAGACTTTATCGTTGCAAGATTTCTTGCTAGACGGGAGGTTACTCGTGGCGTTGCCAATTTCTTTGTTTCGGTACCCGTTGGCGTGGTTATTGAAGTCGCCAAAATTAGTCGTGCCTTTGCTTTCGTTTTATTTCGGGTTGGCGAATTTGCCGGGGTTGGTCGAGGCGATGGAAACGAGCGGCGGCGGGGACGTTCTAGCGACGGCGGCATCTGGAGGAGTTGGTCTCGTGCAAAGCGCAGATATCTTGGACGAGACGTTGTCCGTACTTTTCCTCTTTTTAGACGTGTTCCAAATCGTGGTTTTGTCTCGATTGATGTTAGTCGCGTTGTTGGGAGAACGCAACGACGTGCTCTCGGAGAGTATTCGCCAGAAATGCGAGGAACAAAAAGGAACTGAGAAAACGGTCATTGCGATATTAGGTGCCGCGCACTTGAACGGAGTGCAAAATAGATTGCTGTAAAACTGTAGATTATGACTAATTTATTTAAAGTAGTATACATGTTAGTTCGACAACACGACCTATCGCTTCTAATAGCTCTCTCTCCTGCTTCTAAGTGGTAAAATTTTCTAAGTAAGTAGATTAAATTAATTCGCGTTTTTATTCGCTAACTCTGCGTCTCTGTCGTCAACTCCAACGTCTCCGGTACTAACGGTCCCCATACCGACGAGATTGAACATCGCGTTGACCACGTGCCTCGGCAAACACGGACACGCGCTCTTTTTGGAAAAACCAATCTCCCCTTTCCGCAACGGCGACTGTTCGTAAAACGCGCCGCAGAAAATGATAAAAAACACCGCTCCGGCACCGTCTAAAGACGCGTGGTTGTTCCATATGAAATAATTTACAATTTCGCTCAAAAATTTGTTACAAGTAGCCACGACGGACACCGATGTCGCGCTCAACGCGTCTCTGATGAGCATGGTAAAGACGCCCATCCCGACGCCAAACACGCACGAACAACCCAAAGCCAACACCGCTCTGTTGGTAAACTCTAAAGCGTCTCCGTGCACATCTTCCAAATTACCAGCGTGCGATAACTCCCCCGTAAACAATGCCAACATAAACGATATCGGTATGCTTATCAAATTCATCAAAAATGTTCTCGACCAACTGTTCATCTTGTAGCGGTTGATGGTGTCCTTGGCGATGGAACCTTCCAAACACGCGAAGACGATAAAAACGACGCACAATCCGTACGATGCGGCGTTGGACAAAACGTCTCCGTGGACGTAATAAATAGCACCTAAAGTAATACCAACCATACTCATGATTGATTTCGCTCTCGGTAACGCTCTTCCTAAAAATATATAATCGATCATCGAAAAGCAAATAGGCGTCGTCGACTTGAACGCGATGAACGTCTCCAACGGCGCTTCTTTCATCACCCACATCCCGGCGCTCAGTAAACCAAAAAACGCGATGGATAAAGGTATAAACCCAAGAACAGTCTCGCGATTGATGTTGGATATTTGTATGACGTTCATCGCGTGCGCTCCGCCTAATAAACACACGCAGGAGACGAACTGAAGTATTAAAATTGTATTCGGGAGCTTCAAATCCGACACGGCGAGTTTGTTCACCACGGAGAGTTGCGAGCCGATGATGCAGTCTGTTTAATAATAATCGCGAAAGGTGGTGGTCAGTTGAAGCAGTGCACGTAAAGGCCCGCAAGCGAGAAGAACAAAACAGATTACGAGAACTACGAGACGCGCTTTCGTCTTTTCATCATCACATTCGGGAAAAGAAGAAGACAAAGAAGAAGAGAGGAATACGAACAACAATAAACGTACATCCAACGATAATCGACAAGACTTTGACGTTCATCCAGAGATACTTCGTTTCCCCGTAGGCGGTTTCGCCGGAGGAAAGCTTTTCCGAAGAGGCCACTTCTCGGTTCATTTTTTAATTAATTAATGAAGTTTTTGTAAGCGAGAAAAGACAGGTTGCACACGAAAATGAAAAGACAACACAAAAATCATCTGCTACTACTCTACTACTGCTATACACTTCGCTAATACACTCTAACTACTAAAAATTAACTAAAGAAATACGCGGAATCCCTGACGGTTTCGATGTCCAAGTCCCCGTACTCTGGAGGAGGCAAAAACTCACCGGCAACTTCCGGATAGGTTGATTTCAACTCTTCGTATAAGTTGTCCAAAAGAGGCGTTTCGTGCAACTCGATGAATTTTTCGCGGAGGATTCGAGACATGACCGGGACGTCTCCGGCGTGGGTCCAGAAAGAATCGTGGACGCCGGCGAACGTGATGTTTGCTCGAGAACACTCTAAAGCGGTCATCATCATGTGCGTGGAATCGATGGAGTGGATGTAGTTTGGCGGGAACGCCGATCGCTGTTTCGATTTGTTCACTTTTTGCTTCTCGTCTTCCGATCTGAGGACAAAGGTTTGGAGCAACGTGCGGACTGACTTTTGCGTTTGATTTCGATACGGTTGAAGGACAGGAAGACCGAGCGGGGTTGTCCATTGGACAGGGGCGTTGACTTTCGTCACGACCGAGGCGCAATGCGTGAGCCATCCCATGACTTCGCGAGCGTTTTGAAACATGTCGTTCAAAGCGTCCAAAGTTCGTTTTGCGGCGTATGCCGCGACTCGGTACCGGACGCTTTCGCTTTCGAAACCGACGCGTTCTTTCAAGCGCGCTGAAATCTGCATTCGAGCGCCGACAAAAGTGACTCCATAGACGGATGTCATGACCGTTTGTTTGACGAGTTTTCGATCGACTTGGTCGATGAGAAGTTTTGCCAACTTCATTCGTTCCACGGATTCTTCGTCTTTGTAATCACAATTTTCGATGTCTTTTTGAACGATGTCTCTCAAAACATTCGCAATACCGGTGTAAACGTCCGCACCACGATCGGCGGGGACCAAATTTACTGCTCGTCCACCGGCGAAATCTCTGCCCAAGGCCGCGTAGTGTTGTAAACCGTTGCACGACCCGTCTTGGTGAACGGGCAAATTACACATGTACTTCGCCGGGTCTTTCGAGTTGATCGCTTTAATGATTTCCATGCACGTGGCCAAGCATTGCCACGGGTCATCGGCGTCTTGCCACCAAGACCCTTCAGGGCCGAGCGGATCCTCCGCAGATTTCTTAATCTTCTCTAAGTTTAGCTTGCTAAACTCGACGCGCTGATGTAAAGGGAGTTTATCCGCTCCACCGCCGTATAAGTTCGCGCACTGAATAAATAACCAATCTAAACCGTTCTCACCTAACGGTTTTGCATCGGCAAACTTCAAAGTACCTCGACAAAAATCAGACCCTATGTGGTTCAAGTGCGCGTGCATGGTATACGCGCGACCGCGGAAATCAACGTTGTGCGGAAAGTATATGCGCTCTTCGTTCTTCATTTCTCTGGCGACTTGAAGCTTGATGGCAAAATCACACCTTTGTGAATGCAACTCGCGATTGGTTTGTTTCGCTCGGTTTAAAGCTCTCATGAACTCGCCAACTTCTCTCGAGGACGGTAGCGCCGTCGCGTAGAGAGGTCCATTGCGTTCGCGCCGTAATCGAAACTCGCTCGAAGGCCAGTTCGGTAAATTTAACTCTGCTCGAGGCGGTATGTTTGCGATACCACCACCAAAACCACCCGCGTACTTCCTCTCTCGCCAAACTTGTTCGATGACTTCTAAAATGTCCGTGTTGATCACCCACGCGGTCGAGCCGAGCACATTCAAGGCGCCAAAAACGTTGTCGTATTCGCCGACGCGTTCTGCTAGAAGTTTCATTTGCCCATCCGAAGGACCGTCTCTCGAGTAATTCCCTCGCATGACGACTGAATTCGAATTTAAATAACCACCTTTGTTGTACGATTCCCACGGTCTAGGAGGAACAATCATCGGTTTGTGTCTCGTAATCGCGCTCCTCGCTCTCGCCAACGTCGCCGAATGCACGAATCGGAAAAAAGAATCGTGCCAATGCACTGTCCCCGATCGATTGTTCGGACTGGCTTTCTGTTTCCATCCCTGGTACGCGTTTGGTTCCAACGAATAGTCGTGATAAAAAGCCGGCACCTCAATTTTCTCGCCTGTCTCCGCGGTTTCCGGTCCTGGCACTTTAATTTTACACACATCCAAAACGATGGCGATGATTGCCGCGCCGACTTTCAAGTGAAGAACTGAACCCCAGTCGGCATTATCTAGCGCTTTCTTCGCTTGTTCCGAAACCGCGCGAACTGATTTCAATTTCTTTGTCGAATCTCTTTGGAGCATCGTGCTCGTAATATCGCTTTCCTTTATCAAATTCTTTTCGCGAATCTCTCGATCGATGTTTGCGATTTTCTCTTCCCGTTCTCTTTCTGCAATCATTTCGTTTTCACCGGCGTGTCTCTCTTGGTTAAACGTTTCCACGATATCTTCCATGTTGATCAATCCGGCGCGGTATCGCGCCGACAATAACTTTTCCCTCGTTTGCAATCGCGATAAATTCACTTCGGCTTCAATCACTCGGCCTAGCGAGCTCGCCAGACGAACAAACTTCACGCTCCCGGCTTCGCCGTGTTCACGTGAATGGTCGCGAAACACATCGCCTCTCGTCTTTTCTACCCCACGCATGAGCATGGAAATTATCGTGTGTAACGAAATCACGGCTATTTTATCCGCTCCTAATAATTGTAAATACGGTCCGTACACTCTTCGATCGAAGCCGGGCACGCCTTCACTAATCATGCTTTGTTCTCGTTCTACACCAACCATTAACGGCTCGTAAAACGACGTCAACAACTGTCGCACTGCTGGTAAATTCGCGCCCGCGCCAACTTGTGCCATCTGTTCGCTCATCTCTCTGTATCGTTTAATCTCGTCGTTCACGCTTTCGTTTTCCACCCGTCTTTGCCTTTCCCGTCTGGCGACGAACTCGAGATTTTCCGGCGACTCTTCTTTAATCCTCAGTTGCGATTTGCGCTCGACTAAAACGCTAAACAAACCTCTCATCGGTAACTCTATTTGATTTTCTAATAATTCCTTTTGTTTCTCTTTCTGTTTCTTCTTCTTTCGTTCCACGAGAGCGCCAACGTCCCAGTCGTCGAAATCGTCAATCGCCGGCAACGGAGAATCGAACGATTGCGGTGGCACCAACGCCGGACCGATGACTCGATTGTGCGGAGACCGATATCGGATCTGTCCTGTTGGCAGAAGCTCCACGTCCTGTTCATGTCAGAATTAAAAAAGAAGACAAAGAAGAAGTGGTGAGTAAACAACGACGAGAAAAAGAAGAGAAGAACGACGCACGTAGGATCCGTCGAGGAAATTTTTATCGTCCATGGAAAGTTTCTGTTCGGGCACCGCTGCCGCCGCAGAGAGATATCTTTTGAGGAGGAAGAGCGACGACTGAGGATGAACATCACCACCACCGAGAGACGACGACGACGACGACGTCGTCGCGCTTACGCTCGAGAGCCTTCGCTGTAGTCTCGCCGCTGCTCGCCGCATTTCACTGCCGACGAGTTGTTAAATTCCAATCGACATTTTTATTTCTTCTTCGCGATTTTTTTCTCTTTTTTTTCTGAAGAGTCTCAAAAAGTCTGATTTGCTGAGGAGCTGCCCCCCTAACAAAATTCAACTTCATTAAAACGTACTACAGAGACATAAAAATAAAATGGCAAAGGTAAGCGCAGAGCATTCTCTTTTGTTGTCGTCTGCGATGATTATCAGCTTCTCGAGAGAGAGAGAGAGAGAGAGAGAGAGATGATAAAGCATGGTTTGTATCGCGCGCGCGTGAATGGAGCGAGAAATACCGCGCTCTTTCGCTTTTTGCTTGCGCGCGTTGGATGATGATTTTTTTGGGTTTCCGCCTAAAATGTAGAGGGACTCTGAAAATTTCTCATCCTTTCGAAAAACGGCGCGTGAAGGATGGATGCGAACGGCGCGCGCTCGATGATTCGTCGTCGAAATGTTGATGAAATACGTTTGGACGAGTTGATATCGAGTTTGCATGTTTTTTGATTTCATCGCGCGTGGTGTTCGAGAGGGCCTGAATTTCGTTTTTTGTCTCCGTTCTTTTTAGGTTCCTTCCTCTCTCTTGAAGGGCTTTCGAGGTGTTGGATGCGACGATTTGACCGCACGCGCAGAACGTCTTTCTTCTTCTTCTCCTTTTTTGCTCGCACGCAATCATCACTCACACCTTCTCTTCTTTTTCATCTCCTAATAATCAAAACAGAAAGGAGCAAAGAAAGTCAAATCTGGGACACCGTCCTTTTACCCGGCGGATGACATCAAAAAGCCGCTCAAGTCGCAAGCCAAGTCGCAAGCGAAGAACCAAACGAAGTTGCGCAAGAGCATCACACCGGGGACCGTGTTGATCGTCTTAGCTGGTCACTTCAAGGGGAAGAAGTGCGTGTTCTTGAAGCAATTAGATTCTGGTTTGTTGTTGGTGTGCGGCCCGTATGGCATCAACGGCGTGCCGGTGAAGCGATTGAACCAAAGATACGCCATCGCCACCTCCACCAAGGTTGACGTTTCCAAAGTTGATTGCAAAGCGTTTGACGATAAATACTTCAAAAAGCCGGCGAAGGACCGCTCGGCCAAGTCTGAGGATGGTTTCTTTGCCGCGCCGACGGCGAGAAAGGAATTGCCGGCTGAGTACGTCGCGGCAAACAAAGCTTTGGACGCCTCGGTTGGCGCCGCCATCGGCGCCGTGCCGCACTTGAAAGAGTACATGTCCTCTTTGTTTTCCCTTAAAAGTGGCGACAAGCCCCACGAGATGGTCTTCTAAGTATTGATTGTAACATTTCAAGTGGGTGATAGAGAGAGAGAGAGAGATGTGCGAGAGGGGATAAATTTAGAATTTGTAATAGCGGAACGAAACTAGAGATAAAAACTAACATTCAAACAACTAAAAAAATTCCTACGTGCCTAAATCCTCGTTGAAGTCGTCTTCATCGTATACCGTGTCGGTGAGGTTTCTCGTTCCTCGCTTTTCTATTTCTAAGCGCTTCCTAAGTTCGCTCTTCTGCAACCATTTCTTCTCGAAACCGGTGCCTCGATCGACGCCGTCCCAGTGTCTTCCGGGTTCGATGCCGTATCTATTCCTTTCGACCGCAACTGCTTTGTTCCTCCACGAGTGCTTTGGAATTTCTTGCGGAACTTTAAACCCGTGTTTTTTAGCCAGTTTCTTATCCACGCCTTGCATCACGTTCAGCTTTTTCTGTTGCTTTTCAAGTTCCTTTTGTTGCCTCTCGTGCGCTTTCTTCGCCATGGGGTCGCCGTATCGCACTTCGTTCATTTTCTCCGAGTTCCACGTCGCGTCTACTTCCGAACGAGCGAACGGCGCCTCGCTCGCTTTCCTCAGCTCCTCCGCTTTTTCATTTTCAATCTGTTGTTGCTTCAAACCTCCTCCCCAAACCGGTTTCTCTCGTTCCTTCTTCGTCTCTTGAGCGCCTTTGGTTCTCTCTTCGATTTCTTCTTGCGTTAACAACCGTCCGGTGGTTTTATCTCTGACTAACGTTTTCGCATTCTTCCCGCTCTTCTCCGCGGACATCTTCTCGATGCGTTCCTCTTGCTCTTTGCGCCTCAACTCGGCTTCTTTGACAATTTCGGACGCGGACACTAAACCGGTTTTGTTCTTTGTCGCTTTCACTGGCGGTTGCGGTTTGACTATAATGTCGCCGTCCGAGTCGTATTCGACTTTTTGTTCCGGTTCCTCGCTTCTCTTCGCTTCCGTTGTTTTGGTAACTTTTCGAACGATGACGTCTCCGTCCGAGTCGTATTCCACCACTTCCGTTTTAACATCATCATTTGTCGTCGCAGGTTCTTCTTTTTCTTCTGCGTCATCGTCGTCCGAGTCGTGTCGTTGTCTCCGCTTCTTTGTCTTCTTCTTTGTCTTCTTCTTCTCTTCTTCTTCTTCTTCTTCTTCTCCATCCGAATCGTGCCGTCGTTTTTTCTTTTTCATCTTCGTCTTCTTATTGTTGTTCTTATTATTATCATCATCGTCGTCATGCGGTTCCTCTTCCTCCTTCGCGCCTTCGACGACGGTCACCCACCCTGAATTCGAATTCGACGAATTCTTCTTTGTCTTCTTCTCATCTTCTTCCTCCCGTTTACTCCTCGCCACGTAGTGCGCGTCGGTCACAATCACCGGAGTATTCTCAAAATCCTCTTCTAAAGCCGTTTTATTATTAGTATTAGTAGTATTGTAGTTGTCCTCGTCTTCGTCGTACACTTTCACTCCTTCTTCTTTCCTCTTGTTCTTCTTTGTCACATTCGTCTTTTTCTTCTTCTTCTTCTTTACCTTCTTTTCTTCTTCTTTAACTTCTTTGCCTCCTCCTCCTCCGCTCAGAAGATAGTTTCGCTTCAAATACTCCAACTTTGACTGACTCATCTCACATCAGAGATAGACAACAGAAGAGCGTGTTGTTCAAAGCAGAGAGTAAAGAAGAGAGGTTTTTTTCTTCTCTAATTTTATACGTCGTCGTCGTCTGGTTCTTGTTCGTATGAATAATGAAGTTGTGTTCTTGTTGTTCTTGTTCTTGTTCGAAAGCAAAAAAAAAGAAAAGAAGCGGTTTGGAAAAAGCGAAAGGAATAAGAATGAAACCACACAACTCGTCGAAGCGTTCTAAAAAAAAAGTTAAAAAGGAAAGATGGTGGTACCAGCAGCAGCCGCAGCGGCCGCCTCTTCGATCGCCCCAATGGCAGGCTCCGCGTTAATAAACGAAGCGTTAATCGCGTACGGCTACGTCGCCACTTGGATCGGTCTCTCCTCGGGAGTGATTTTATTCAACAAGTACATCTTATCGTTTTTCGGGTTCCCGTTCCCGATTTCTTTAACCATGATACACATGTGTTTTTGCTCGTGTATGGCGTTTTTAATCATTCGAGTGTTTAAGCTGGTAAATTCGAACGATCTGGACAGGCAGACGTACGTGCAAAAGATCGTCCCAGTCGGGGCGTTGTTTGCGCTGAGTTTATGGCTCTCGAACACCGCGTACGTGTACTTATCCGTGGCGTTTATTCAGATGTTGAAAGCGTTGATGCCGGCGAGCGTGTATACCGTCGGGTGCTTGATGGGGATCGAACAGTTCACGTACGCGAGGTTGGCGAACATGTTCGTGATTACGTTAGGAGTGTGCATTGCGTCTTACGGGGAGTTGAACTTCCACTTGTTAGGGGTGTTGATTCAGTTGGCGTCGGTGTGCGCGGAAGCCTTTAGATTGGGATTGGTACAAATAATATTAAACTCGGAAAAGCTGAAGATGAATTCGATAACGACGTTGTATTACGTGTCGCCGGCGTGCTTTGTATTTTTGTTGATACCGTTTACGTTTTTAGAAGTTCCGAGATATTTAGACACAAACACGGAAGTGAATACGAGTCAACCGCACATTTTGTTCTTAAACGCGTGCACGGCTTTCGCGTTGAACATGGCGGTGTATTTGTTAATCGGAAAGACGTCGGCGCTGACGATGAACGTCGCCGGGGTGGTCAAAGATTGGTTGCTGATTTTCATCAGTTCAGCGTTGTTTGATGCGCCAATCACAAAGTTACAACTTTTTGGGTACGGGATTAGTTTTGTGGCGGTGTGTTATTATAATTATTCCAAATATAAAGATCGAGAGAAGGCGATGTCGATGCCAAAGATAGACGCGAAATCCGAGGACGGCGCGAACAGTAGCAGCACGGAACGAGAAATGAATGCCAAAGCTTAAATAATTTTGATATATAATTAACATGGACATATTTTAACATAAAAACACAGTAATACAATCTACAGAAATACTCAGAATGCGTTTCTTTGTTCAAAACGCTTCGTCGTCGTCGTCAGCGACGCTCATCTCTCGTTTTTGATGAGCTTGAATGGATTGCAACGAATCGCGTTGGATGCTCGCAAGCTGCTCCGATAACGATCCGTTGCCAGACTCATCATACGATGATCTATTACTATTTTTCTCCTCCTTTTCTTCGTCTCGTTCTTCCTCTTCTTCGAATTGCTCGCCTTTTTCCTCCATCTCCGCCTCTTTCTCGGAGTTGACGATTTTCAACGCCGTCTTTAATACTCGCGGCT